>Ga0256834_1001380_pt1 | contig 16592 bp, 16 predicted proteins | sample 4281140metaG_FD_190536 | JGI IMG/M metagenome (GOLD analysis project Ga0256834, IMG submission 190536) | Hydrothermal vent microbial communities from East Pacific Rise, Pacific Ocean - 4281-140 | ecosystem: Environmental > Aquatic > Marine > Hydrothermal vents | place: Pacific Ocean: East...
GATCTGAGATCGCTTCCAGGATCGCCTTTTTGTCTTCAGAGCCGTTGGAGATCATTCTATGTGCCAGAAGTAAGATAGCATCACCAATGTAATCGTGTGAGAATTTATAGGTTTCCGAAGCATAATGCAGGGCATAGAGCGATTCATAGTAGGCTTTGTCTTCTTCTGAAGCAAATGGTGCCAGGATTTCAAACTTTTCCATAAAATCATCATCGTTAATGATAAGACAGTGGTTTGAACGGTAAGAGAGTACAGGGTCTATCTGTAAAGTCGTACCCAGCCTATTGACTACGTTGCCAACAGTTTCCGAACCCAGTACCACAAGATCGTTTATCTTGAAAATAAGCTTTGCTGTAGGGTATGCAAAGTCTTCATTTTGTGCTTTGACTTCAGCAAGGATCTTTTCTACAGGATCCTCAGCATTCAGAGTCATTGTAAAGTTTTTGTAGTACGGCAAATAATCCGTTTTTGCATTGAAAAAAAATGCTCTTACTTCTAAAGTATGTTGCATAGGCACTCCATTTGTGTATTATAGTGTTTTGATTATAACTTGAATTACTTCCAAAAAGAGTAAATCTCTCTGACAAACCTAAAATAGAATAATCTATGTTACAATTTTGCCAATTTAACACTATAAAAACAGGCAGGGGCGAAACACTATGATGGACAAAGAACATTATCTCATCTCTAAACTGAGTTCAAAATATATTGGAGATGATGCTGCTGTTGTTGGCGATACACTCTACAGTATGGATGCTTTTTTTGAAGATGTACACTTTAAACGAGAGTGGATGAGTTTGAGACAGATAGGGCGTAAAGCGATGCTTATTAATCTCTCGGATGCTGTTGCGATGAATGCACAGCCTCAATTTGTGCTGGTAACAGTAGCTTTGCCCAAAGATCTTTCCAATGCCGATATTGATGAATTGACTTCCAGTATGGAAACAACTGCAAAAGAGTATGGTTGTGAGATCATAGGCGGAGATACTGTGGGGGGAGATAAACTGCATCTCTCCATTACCATTATTTCAAAGAGTGAAAACCCTCTTTTACGAAAGGGTTTGAACGAAGGTGATCTTTTGGCATATACGGGAATATTAGGTGAAAGTAAACGAGATCTGCTGCAACTTTTTCAGGGGCACAGTATCTCTGAAACTTCTCGTTTTTATGAACCGGTACTTCGTTCTGAGTTTATTGAAAAAGCCAGACCTTTTTTAACGGCAGGTATGGATATCTCTGACGGACTCTACTGTGACACAAATAAGCTTTTGAATATTAATAAATATGGATTTAATTTATTAAAAAATATCAACGATGACACAGGCTTTTCAGGTGAAGAATATGAAATGTTGATCGGGTTTAAAAAGAAGGATTTGGAAGCAATTGAAAAAGTGGCAGAGAGTCTAAACTTGCCTTTAACGGTTTTTGCAGAAGTAAGCCTGAACCATGAACGCTTTCCCTGCAAAAGTCATCACTTTTCCTGATAGTTTAGACTGGTTTTGGCATGGTTCTATGTCCCAGATATATAGGATAATTTCTCTCTCTACAAATATTTTCTGCTTTTTGTGTGATCGCTGATTGCGTTAAAGTTGAGAAGTATTTGAGATCTCTTTTTCCATATAGATTTTCATCGAGATACCCTAGTGCGATCAGCTGTTTGACAATAGCATCTATCATATCCAAAGTGGAAGAGACTTTGACTATTTCACATCTGGCATAACGTGTTGCAGGGAAAGAGACTTCTGCAACACGTAAGGTAGGGTCATCTCCCGGTATCTGCTGCGCTCCGAAAAGCGGTTTTGAACCTACATGCGCTTTGGTAAATGCAGGAATATACTGTGAAAGGTGTTTGATGGCAGATGTGGTACGTTGTACTGTTTCCTCTTCTGACCATGATTTTTCTATTTTCTCGATAAAGTTCTGATTGAGATGCGGTTGACAGCTTACCATGGAGTTCGCTACCAGACCATCTTCATACAGTGTGATATCTTTTGTCATACCGTGTAACTGAAAATATCCGCCGGGATAAGGTGTGAACTGTCCCATGCCTCGGGGTGTTCCCCTCTCACCGTGAAAGATGATCTCCGGCCATAAAGTATCACAACAGTTATCCCATTTGGAGATATAGGCAGCTTTGAACTCTACCATACGCTTACACTCCACCCCAAGCAGGTCATCGATCTTCCCGGAACGGAAACCGGCGGCATTAATAAGGTAATCAAAATGCTCTGTTTGGGTCTGATCATTGAAAATATAGGTTACATCCCAACCTAGTGTTTTATAGTCCTGCTGTATATTGCTTACGATAGTCTCTGTTCTCAATGTAATAGAACTCATCTGTTCAAGAGCCAGGGTAAGCCCTGCAGACAAACGGAAGAGATTCAGCCCGTACTCTTGTACCAGTATAAGTGGAAACTGTATTTTATCAAGATCAATATTCCTGGCTACCGGTAACATCCATTCATCAGAAATTGTTGGTTTACTGACCAAAGGTTTTTCTTGAAGTATTTCAATTTCCTCTCTACTGTAAAGTCTGTAGTAATCCCTGCTTTCACCCAATACTTTGTTGTCGGGGTCATGTGTAATAAGCTTTTCATACTCCGCTGTAAGCATTTTCAAACGGGGAAGCAGGGCTTTAGGTGTACTTGGATCTGTTGTAGGCAGAGCAATTACTGTTGGACGATAATCCACAATAAAAGGATAAAAACGGAGGAAATCAATAGACTGCCTTAAAAGTTTGACACACTGTTCATCAGAGATCTCACGGTAAAGGTTGCCGCCGGCGTGAAGGTGACAGAAGGGAGGGCCGCTTATCAGGCTTGTTTCTTTTTCAAAAAGTGTGATATTTAGACCCAGTTGACCCAAGTACAGTGCAGCACTGGCACCGGCAACACCTCCGCCGACAATTGCGATTTTTGCTTTGTTGTCTATCATTTTTCTTACAAGTATTCCAATAATTCTGAAAAATCGTTGATAATGATACTGGGATCATACACCCCAATATCTTCTCCGTAATTATAACCGTATGTCACTCCGATACTCTGTATTTCTGCTGCATTGGCAGCTAATATATCATTTTTGGAGTCCCCGACCATGACAGATTCCTCTATGGAGACATTTAATGTCTCACATACATGTAAGAGTGGCGATGGATCGGGTTTTTTCTTCTCTAAACTGTCTCCGCCTAGGATAAGTTCAAACAGTTCATTGAGATGTAAGCCCTCCAAAATAGGGCCAACAAAATCAAAGGGTTTGTTGGTGACAATAGCCAGACGATACCCTTTAGATTTTAATGCACGAAGTGTGGCAGCTACATGAGGATAGGTTTTTGTCGTAGTACATAGATGGTTGCCGTAGTAGTCCAGAAAAATAGCCAGTGCTTTTTCGAACAGGGCTTCATTCATGTTTTCATCGATCTCTGTACTTCCTGATAATGCACGTTTGGTCAAAGTCTGTGCACCATTACCAACCCAGTAACGGATGATCTCTTCCTCGAAGGTATCACGATCAAGTGTTGCCAGCATATGGTTCACCGCAGAAGCCAGATCAGGTACAGAGTCGATGAGTGTACCATCCAAGTCAAATATGATAAGTTCTTTATTTGTAAATTTCAAATGTAAACCTTATACTTATTATTTAATGCGATTATACATTTTTTAGATAAAAGTGTTACAAGTAAATATAGTTTGCTGTGATCTTTGTACTCATCAATATACTAAAATTATGAGAAATAAGCAGTAGTATGAGTGTAATTAAGTAGCTCTGTAAGTTATTTTTCCCAATAAACATTACTTTTTATTATTTTTGCAGGATTCCCGGCTGCAATAGAATTTTTAGGGATTGATACTGTAAGTGTGGCATTAATAGCTATAATACTGTAAGCACCAATAGTAGTTCCTTTTAAAACAGTCACATTGTCTGCTAGCCAGATGTTGTTAGAAATAATAATGTCCTTAGAAGGATTTATTCGGTGATCTTCTTTGTTAAAAATATTATGACCGTCACTAGCCATAATTTTGATATTTCTCGATAACATACATTGGTCACCGATTTTTATTTTAGTATGGTTTTCTTTGGCAACAAAATAACAGTTGTGTCCAATTACACATTCATCTCCAATATATATTTCACACTCTTTGCCATTGATTTCCAGAATACAGTCTCTTATGGTAGTATGCTTTCCTATATGTATTTTGTTGTTTGTGCCTCGTATAATAAAAGTACAACCGACAATATTGGAAGTTGCTGGAATTTCTAAGCTGTTGCTTTTATCTACACGTATTTTATTACGTAGCTTTAGCCATAATGTATTGAGTGAGATACGCATGTTGATATTCCTTTAAATATTTTATTACTATCAGGTCATTCATAAAATGGTGTAGAAATCTTCAAATGGTTTTTTTTCTTAAATGCTTAGGCTACGTTTTTGACTTTTCTTTGCCTGAATCACTTTATCTATACTGATCTTGGATATGACTATCTATAGTATAGATATTATAGGCGTTTTGCCCTTAAAATCTAAAAATGTGTAATTGGCTATAATTAAATCAAAAGTCAATCACCTTTGAGATAAAATATGACACAATAAACTCGAAAGAAAATTATGAACTTAATCTATCCCTTAAATGTCAAAAACAATTTTGTCTTCAACTCTTCTCCCCGTGACTTTACTGTTGAGGAGATTCCTCTGTATGAATTTACAGGAGAAGGTGAACACCTGGTACTCAAAGTACGTAAGAAAGAGATGACGACCTGGGAGATGCTGGATGCTATTTCCAATCATGTAGGAATACGTAGACGAGATATGGGCTATGCGGGACTGAAAGACAAACATGCGATGACCATACAGTACATTTCTGTTATGGCGATCCATGAGGAGAAACTCAAAGCCTTTAGCCATGAGAAGATCAAAATACTTGAAACCTTTCGCCATAACAATAAGATCCGGGTAGGGCATTTGAAAGGAAACCGTTTTAGTATTCGTCTTAAAAAGGTACTGGGTGTACAGAAAGATAAACTGGATTCTGTATTAAAATGGATCAAAGCCAACGGTGTACCAAACTATTTTGGAAACCAGCGTTTCGGTACAGATGGAAATAACTGGGAAGATGGGAAAAAACTCATAGAGGGAAAACTGAAGATCCGTGACAGAAAAACCAAAGAGTTTTTGATGGGTTCTTATCAGAGTTATTTGTTCAATGGTTGGCTCTCCAAACGTATGGAGCTAAATCATTTACTTGAAAAATTCAGCGAAGCAGAGACCGAGCAGGTGATGGGACTGCCTGAAGGTTCACTCAAGGGAACAAAAGATCAGCCTAATTTTTTTAAACTTTTGGAAGGTGATGTAATGATGCATTATCCTTACGGACGACTGTTCAATGTAGAGGATCTGGAAGAAGAAGCCAAACGTTTCGCAACAAAAGACATCGCTCCTGCAGGTTTGCTTCCGGGAAAGAAAACAAAACATGCCCAGAGTACTGCAGGACTCATAGAAGTGCCCTTTGCCGAAGAGGTAAACTTACAGGGTGCCAGACGTTATGCCTGGATACAGGTTACTGAGATCAAGAAAAATTATATTGAAGAGAAAGCCCATTATGAATTGAGCTTTGCTTTGCCTAAAGGATGTTATGCAACCAATGTACTGGATGTGCTCAGAGGCGAGAGTGTTTAACGCTCTTCTTTTTTTCTGACAATATCAGCACCCAAAGCAGAAAGTTTTCCTTCAAGGTCATCATACCCTCTGTCCAAATGATAAATACGTCTAATATGGGTGGTACCATCCGCAACAAGGGCAGCAAGTACCAGTGCTGAAGAAGCTCTCAGGTCTGTTGCCATGACATCTGCAGCATTGAAAGTCTCGACACCTTTTACCGCAGCGATGCTTCCTTTAAGCCAGATATCCGCCCCAAGACGATTGAGTTCACTGACGTGCATAAAGCGGTTCTCAAAGAGACGCTCTTCTATGAGGCTTTCTCCTTTTGCCAAGGCTGCCACCGCCATGAACTGTGCCTGCATATCTGTAGGAAAACCAGGGTATTCAATGGTAATAAGATTGACCGGTTTTAAATCATCAGAGGGGTGAATAGTAATGCTGTCATCTGTAATATCAAAAGAACAACCCATGGATTCCAATTTATCTATAGAGGCTCTGATATGCCCCGGATCTACTTTCTCCAGTGTTATACTTGAGCTTGTAATGGCACCGGCACAAAGGTATGTCCCCGCTTCAATACGGTCAGGAATGATCTCAACGGTTTTGAATTTTAATGGCTTACCTGATGTACCTTCTATTGTAAGTTCACTACTGCCTATACCTTCTATCTTAACGCCGGCATCCATGATCATTTCACACAGTTGTACGATTTCCGGCTCTTTTGCTGCATTGATGATCGTGGTGGTACCTTTTGCCAATGCCGCGGCCATGACAATATTTTCAGTCCCTCCCACAGTGATCTTGTCAAAAATGATCTTTGCACCTTTCAAACCGTCAGGTGCTTCAGCACGGACATATCCGCCTTTGATCTCAATATGGGCACCCATTGATTCAAGTGCCTTAAGATGTAGGTCAATAGGACGCTGCCCAATGGCACATCCACCGGGAAGACTCACTTCACATTCACCAAACCTTGCAAGAAGCGGACCTAAAACCAAAATAGATGCTCTCATCTGAGAGACGATCTCATAGACAGCCTTATGTGAACTAATGCTTCCATTGTTGATATGTGCAGTGGTATTGTCATGATCTACAGTACCGCCTAGCATCGTTAAAAGTTTGAGTAGGGTACGGATATCTACAACATTGGGCAGGTTCGTAAGTGTAACTTCTTTATCACTGAGTATCGTTGCTGCGATAATGGGTAAAGCCGCATTTTTTGCTCCACTTATGGTAACGGTACCACTTAATTTTTTTCCACCGGTTATTTCTAAATAATCCATTATTCGCTTCCTCTTATTGTATATATTGGGAATGATTTTATCTAAACAATGGTTAATCCTAGGAAATACTTTGTTACTATATTAAATAGTATAGTCAATAACGGCTTTTGAAATTAAAAAATAAAAAAATTTAATATTATTCACTATTATTAAAGTTAATGTTAGTTAATATTTTGTACTATATTATCTAATATACCCCAAACCTGTTGTGAAGCAGGGACGGAAAGCCATGGGTCTCGTCATTAGAGATCGCCTGGTTGCGAGATTTTCAAAAATAAAATAAGGGATGTTAATGTCTAGTAGTTTAGATAAGCTTAGAGCACTGACCAGCCGTCTTGAAGAGAAGTTGGAGCAGAAAGAGAATACTGCCTCCAATGCTCAAAAGACCAAGGAAGCAAGTGTACCAACGCCCGTGGAGAAACCTGTAACAAAGTCTGTAGAACAAGTAGTTAAAAAAGTACAGACTACAGAAAAACTTGAAGATATACGTTCAAATAATATTATTAGAGTCAAAGATCTCTATGAAAAACTGAAGATCTTTGAAAAATCACCGGATTTTGACAATATTTTTATTTATAAGGCAATGAACTTATCCGGTATTGGATTGAAAGAAGATGATTTTGGTGAAGTACGTGAAGGTAAATATATCCAGATCATTGCCATTACCTATGAACCGGATAAAAATGGAAAGAAGAAAGCCAAGAATATTTCACTGGGATATTTTGGAAAAGCAGAAACACTGGATCCTATATTGAAAAATGAGATCATTGAATTTGTTTTACGTTGGCGCTATGAAAAAGCATTTCAAAATGTCGAACACTATAAAGACCTTATAGAAAGAGTGGAAGTTCCTACTACAACATTATTTTAAAATTTAATGTCATTTTAGGGAAAACTTTGTGTTTTCCTAATCAAAACTTTGTTACAATCAATTTTTCATACCAAAATATAGGACACATATGCATCTTGATTTAACACCTGAAGCACTTCTGGTACAGCTTGGATACTCAAAAACGGATCAGACACTGCAACAAATGAACAATATTATTGACAATACCAAAGATTTTAATAAATTTTCACAGCATCTTCTTTCTTTTAATGATGCTTTAGCTGTAGAAAAAGGTTTTATCGCTATGTCAAACTCGGAAGATCATCTGAAGATCAAATGTGATGAAGACAGCAATGCAGATAATCTTTCGGCATTTACAGAATTGGTTCACCACTGGGCAGACAAATATAAACTTGAATTGAAAAAAGTGAATAATAAAAATACCTATTACATCATTGGTCACAAATAATTGCCATTAAGCTCTCTCAATGCAGAGCAGCTTAGTGCTGCAACTGCACCACTCGGTCACAATCTCATTATTGCTTCTGCCGGTACAGGTAAAACCTCTACGATCGTAGGTCGTATAGCCCATCTTCTACATTCCGGAGTAGAGCCTTCAAAGATCCTCTTGCTAACTTTTACGAATAAAGCAGCGGGGGAAATGATAGCCAGGCTTGAACGTTATTTCCCCAAAAAAGTTGTTTCGAAAATTGAATCCGGTACGTTTCATGCGGTAAGCTACCGATGGCTGAAAGAGTTACATCCCAATCTGGCGCTCAAACAGCCTTCAGAGCTGAAAACACTCTTTAGAAGTATTTATGAAAAACGTAACTTTGAACGTATGAATCTTTCGGTTTCACCATTTTCTGCTACCTATCTCTATGAGATGTACTCTTTGTATCAGAATGCCTCATTGGATGGTTTTGATGTCTGGTTTCTGGAAAAATATCCTGAGCATGAAGTGCTTATGGATGCCTATATGGACATAGCCAATGAGTTTGAACAGGAAAAGATAGACTATGGCTTTGCTTCATTCAATGATCTGCTTTTACGTATGAAAAGCCATTTGGAAGAACATACAATCCATTATGATGAAGTACTTGTGGATGAGTATCAGGATACCAATACACTTCAGGGTGCGTTAATAGATACACTTAAACCATCTTCTTTATTCTGTGTAGGGGATTATGATCAGAGTATTTATGCGTTCAATGGAGCCAATATTGAAAATATCGCTACCTATTCAAAACGTTATCCTGATGCCCAGGTCTTTACCTTGAAGACGAATTACCGCTCCACCGCACCCATCCTCTCATTGGCGAACCGTGTCATAGAGAGAAATGAGCGTATTTATCCAAAGAAACTGGAAGTGGGGCGTCACGGCAAAACACATCCGCCAAGACTGCTTATGTATAATGATCTCTTTGAACAGTACAAGTCCATTGCCGATACTATTAAACATACGCACGTGCCTAATGACCAGATAGCAGTGATATTCAGAAATAACTCTTCTGCAGATGGTATAGAAGCCTGTCTGCGTGAAGTGGGTATCCCCTGTAAAAGAAAAGGCGGTACCAGCTTTTTTGATGCCAAAGAGATAAAATTCCTGCTTGATCTGCTTTCTCTGATGGTCAATCCCAAAGATATGATGGCGTTCATTCATGTATTTGAATATGCTTCCGGTGTGGGTTCCGCCCTTTCAAAAGAGTTCTTTCAGTGTTTCCTGCATTTTGGGAACGGGAGTTTTATGCAGGGAGTGCTTTATCCGCAGGTCCATGACCTTCCAAAACTCAATCCCAACAAGAATGTACAGTTGGGACTTTTTGATGATGACCATGAGATCGGTTCCGCAACACGTTTTAAGCATTTGGATCTTCATCATGATATCTATTCTCATCCTTTGCTTAAACACCCGAAGATCATCCAGGACGGAGTTAAATTTTTTAAAGATTTTCATGTACTGATGACTGCAGTGAGAAGTGAATCCAATCCTGCTCAAATTCTCAGAACGATGATTACCTCTGATCTTTACGGCGGTATTGTAGAGATGCTATCCACACAAAGAGGACGTCTTAAATCGGGAGAATTGGATGAAGAGAAGAAAAAACAGTCCAGAGAACGTATAGAAAGAAAAGCCAAACTGCTTCTGGATCTTTCCCGTCAATACAAAGAGTTAAGACGTTTTGTCAATGCTATGGTGTTGGGTGGTGGTGAATTGAGTGAAGGAGAAGGGGTCAATCTACTAACTGTACATGCCAGCAAAGGACTTGAATTCCCTGAAGTCTTTGTTGTCGATCTGGTTGACGGAAGATTCCCAAACCGAAAGATGATGAGCAGCATCGAAGAAGAGCGTAGACTTTTTTATGTGGCTGTGACACGTGCAAAAGACAAACTCTATCTCTCTTTGGCAAAGTTTGACAGAGTGAAAAAGATAGACTATAAACCTTCACAGTTCCTGCATGAAGCGGGGCTCATTAAAACAGAGTTTGTTGAGCCTGAGCCTAAAGAGAAGAAAAAGAAAAAAGATCAGTAAGGTGTTTTTTTGGGATCATCATACCATTGTGAAAAAAGTACATTGCATTGTTCATCCGGTGTATGTATAAAAGGAATGGGGTCCTCTTTTTTGCCCAATATAACTTCAGTGATGAACTGATCATCAAAACCTATCCTGGCAGCATCATTTTTAGTATTGCAATAATAGACCTTGTCTATATGTGCCCAGTGGATAGCAGAAAAGCACATAGGACAGGGCTCACCGGTCACATAAAGTGTGCATCCTTCAAGTGAAAAACTTTTTAAATATGCAGAGGCCTTACGGATACTCAGCATTTCTGCATGGGCTGTAGGATCATTGCTCTTGACCACTTCATTGTGAGCACTTGCGATCACCTCTCCGTCTTTGATGATCACCGCACCAAAAGGACCGCCGTCTCCAGAGTTTACGCCTTTTTGTGCTTCCTCCCATGCCATTTGCATATAGTGATCCATGTCAATTATTCCATTTTTTGTCACGAATACTCATCTGCTTGCTTACCTCATCAAAGGCAATATCAAACAGGTCGATCTCTTTGATCAGGTTACTTAATTTTTTGTATCCGTAGTTGATCGGAGAGAAGGATGTTGAGTTGTTGATGTATGTCCCGATATCTGCCAGATTTGCCCAACCATATTCATCCATCGTCTGATCTACAGCATTTCTCAGTACATTGACCAGCCAGGTATCCTGTCTTAACTCTTTACTGCTCTTACGTACCGGTGCCTCTGTAACAATCTGATCATCTGTATGTACTGTTGCTGTTCTCATCAGCTTTTCTGTGAAAATGAACTGTGAACAGGCAGCCATAAAAGGCTTGGGTGTTTTCTTCTCTCCAAAGCCAAAGACCTTTATCCCCTCTGCCTGTACACGCATGACCACGGGGGTAAAGTCAGAATCAGAAGTAGCAAAGGCAAAAGCATCAATGTCTTTGGTATGAAGCAGGTCAATGGCATCGATGGTCATGAGAATATCGGTGGCATTCTTGTTTCGTGAGTAGTCGAACTGCTGTATGGGCTTAATGGCAAATTCCAACAGTTTATCTTCCCAGTTCTTCAAATTGTCTTTGGTCCAGTTACCGTAAGCCTGCCGTATGTTAACGATACCATACTTGCTGAGTTCATTAATAATACCTTCGATTGCTTTGTGTGATATGTTGTCACAGTCTATGAACAGTGCGATGTGGTCTTCATTTTTTGCCATATTTTCTCTTTTTTGAATATTATACCGTATTTTGAGATTTTGGATTATTCCCATGCCTGAAGATAAGCAATAATATCTTCTATATAAGAAGGTGTGTCCACTGACTTATCGTAAATAAGATAGAACTTCCGTATCATCGCTTTGTCTTTAATACGTGAACTATGCAATTGGTCTTTCTTTAGCTCATCTTCTATGGCAAGTTGGGAAACAATGGTGATGGTGGGATGTTCACTGTTTGGTTTTGACCATTTAATACCCTGAATGGCGGCTGAAGCATTGTCGATTTCAGATAAAGAATAGAACGTTTCATAAGAGAGATCCATTTTATCAAAAAAATCATTGATGAACATACGGGTAGGAGAGTGCGTATTTCTGCAAAGCAGTGTGCATCGACTCAGCTCCTCCTCATTCATATTTTTTGACAATTGTTTCAGTGAACAGACCACCAATTCATCTTCCATCCACTCCTTATAGACCAGAGCATCATCAAAAACAGGTGACTCTATGAGCCCAAGATCATAGGTTTTATTTTTTACTCCAGCCACGATCTTGTCACAAGGCTCAATAGACAGTTTAATGAGGGCATCCAGTCTTTCACCTATATTGGTGAGCGGTTCTCCGGGGAGTATAAGTGTCCCTATGGTCGGAGATGTCCCCAGTCTGAATATTTTACGCATTAACCTACCTTATGATTTTTATAATTTAATGATATAGAAATAGTGCTTATTGATCACTTTAATTGGATAAAAGTTTTAGTATTTTGTAGGATTGTGTTTTGTTAAGAAAATACAAGGGTGTATTTACATTTATGACAAGTTATGCTTTAACAAATTTATCATTAGACTCTTTAGGATCAACATCTTTATATATCATCTATTTATAATTCCTTTAACCAAATTTCAAAATCCGCATCACTTGGCATCTTCCAGTCTGCTCTTGGGCTGAGGGAAATGGTTCCTACTTTAGGGCCATCCGGCATACAGCTTCGTTTGAACTGCTGGGTGAAAAAACGTTTCAAAAAGAGCTTTAACCATGACTTTATTGTCTCTTCATCGTATTTAGTATCAAACGCTATAATCGCCAGATAAAGGATCTTTTTTGGCTCTGCTCCATACTTGATAAAGTGATATAAAAAGAAATCATGCAGCTCATAAGGTCCAACGATCTCTTCTGTCTCCTGAGTGATCTCATCGTCAGAATGAGGAAGCAGTTCCGGGCTGATAGGTGTATCCAGAATATCATCTATAATATGTGAGATGGCTTTGTTGGATTTGAAATATTCAATGACATATTTAATGAGTGTTTTCGGTATTCCGGAGTTCAGTGCATACATACTCATATGATCTCCGTTGTAGGTCGACCATCCCAGTGCTATTTCACTCAAGTCTCCAGTACCGATGACCAGACCGCCTTCTTTATTGGCTAGATTCATTAAAATGGACGTACGTGCTCTTGCCTGTACATTCTCATAGGTCACGGAGTGTTCTTCTTTGTCATGTTCAATGGCTTCAAATTCGTTAAGAGAGAGTTCTGTAATATCGACTGTTTTAAGGGTGACATCCAAAGTTTCACAAAGTTGTATCGCATTGGATTTGGTTCGGCTTGTGGTACCAAAGCCCGGCATGGTCACGGCTAAGATGTCTTTGCTGTCCCAATTCATTATTTCAAAGGCTTTATGTGTGGAAAGCAGGGCAAGGGTAGAGTCAAGTCCACCGCTTATGCCAATGACCGCTTTTTTAATATGTGCATGGGACATACGCTTGATAAGCCCATGAGCTTGAATGTGGATGATCTCATCACAGCGATACTTTTTATCTGTGTAGCGTGAGGGAACGAAGGGCATAGGATTGATGTCCCTCTGCAGTTTAGTGATGCCCGGAAGTGTACCTACTTTTACAGTACGTATTTTTTTACGTCTTCCATCACCATAGCTGCCCTCATTCAAACGAAGCCATCTGAGACGCTCCAGGTCTATATCGGCAGTGATCAGGTTGCTCTTTAAACTAAAGCGTTCATTTTGAACAAGGGTAGAGCCATATTCAGAGATAATACTGTGCCCACCAAAGACCGTGTCTGTTGTACTTTCCCCCACACCTGCCGAGCTATAAACATAGGCAGCCATACATCGGGCACTCTGTGTACGCACCAACTCTTCACGGTACTCATGTTTACCTATAAGTTCATTACTCGCAGAGAGGTTAAAGAGCAGGTTGGCTCCGTTGTTTGCCATATGATTACTTGGAGGGGTCACAGCCCAAAGATCTTCGCATATCTCGACACCAAAGGTCATGTTGGATTTATCTGTAAAGAGTAGATCTACGCCAAATGGTACTTCCGTATCCAACAGATCTATGGTTGTTCTGACAATGTCACGGCCACTGGTAAATTGACGTTTTTCATAGAATTCTTTTTTGTTGGGTAGGTAGGATTTGGGTACGATTCCCAGCATTTTACCATTTTGTATGACCACTGCACAGTTATAGAGCCTGTCGGCTTCAAGTACGGCTATGCCTATGACAGCAATGGTATTAATGGTCTCTATATTTTTTAATATATATTCTAGGGCTTCATTTTGAGAAGCTAAAAGTGTCTGGTTAAGTAAAAGGTCACTGGCAGTGTATGAAGTAAGCGTAAGCTCTGGAAATACAACGACACTAACCTCTTTGGCATGTGATTCTTTGATAAGTGTTAAAACTTCTTCAGCATTTTTTTTTGGGTTGGCTACAGTGGTTTTGTTTACTGCTGCTGCAACTCTGTAATATCCATACATCCAATAAACCCCATTATTATAAAATAATGTCGTGGCGAACGCCCTTGCAAGCGGAGCGATTCGAGAGCCACGACGATTTTTTGCTTCGTTTTTTCTAAAAAAATGAAGAGAGAAATAACGCCTCAATCAAAATGATAGGAAATTAAGCAAACAAAATATTAGTCTCTTGAAGCTACTATCTCAATAGACTCAATCTCATCATTCTGCTCGATCTTGTCAAGTACCATAAATGACTCAGTATCATCTTCTTCAATAGCACCAAATACTGTGTGTACACCGTCAAGGTGAGGTGTTGGTACAAAAGTGATGAAGAACTGGCTTCCTCCCGTGTTTGGTCCTGCGTGTGCCATAGAGAGGGTTCCTCTTCTATGTGGTTCTGTACTTGTGTCCGTTTCACAGTCTATTGCCCAGTCCGGTCCGCCTGTACCTGCCATTGCAGGGTTACCTGATGGTCCTGAGTGTGGACAACCGCCTTGTGCCATAAACCCTGGTATCACTCTGTGGAACTTTAAATTGTTGTAGAAACCTTCATTGGCAAGGTGAGCGAAGTTTGCAACGGTGTTGGGTGCATCATCAGGGTAAAGTTTAGCCCAGATCGTTCCTTTTGCTGTGTTGAATTTAGCGTACTGGTATGTTTCCATAACATCCTGAGGGATATCATATCTTTTTGTTTTTTTTCCAAACATTGTGTTTAGTCCTTATATATTAAAATTAGGTTATTATTATACCAATATTTATTTAGGGGTTGATACTATGGAATTATGTGTAGCACTTGATCTGCCGTCAGCAGAAGAGAATTTGGCTCTTGCAGAGTCGCTTAAAGCATACAATATCTGGATGAAGGTCGGTTTTCGTACCTATATACGTGACGGGAAACCTTTTATAGAAGCACTTAAAGCGATCAACCCTGATTTCAGGATATTCCTTGATCTGAAACTCTATGATATCCCCAATACGATGGCAGATGCAGCAGAAGAGATAGCTAAACTGGGTGTCGATATGTTCAATATACATGCTTCAGCAGGTTCTGTTGCTATGCAAACTGTGATGGAAAGACTCTTAAGCTATGAAAACAGACCACTAGTACTTGCTGTAACAGCATTGACTTCATTTGATGAAGTAAGTTTCCAGAAAGTCTATGAAAAAAGCATTGATGAAAAAGCAGAACAGTTTGCAAAAATGTCGTATGAAAATGGTTTGGATGGGGTGGTGTGTTCCACTTTTGAAAGCAGGGCGATCAAAAATGTTACCTCTGAAGACTTTTTAACACTTTGTCCAGGTATACGTCCTTTCGGTGAAGATGCCGGAGACCAGCAGAGAGTCGCAACACTGGAATTGGCGGCAAAAGAAGGTGTGGATTATCCTGTAGTGGGAAGACCTATCTATAAAGATGCAGATCCGAAGACAAAAGTAGAAGAGATCCTAAAGGTGATCTCTTCTTTTTAAATTAAGAAGATCACTTACTCTGTTCCTGTTTTGCTTTGACCTTTTTATGGTCTGCCATATCCATCGCATTTTGCATGCCCCCTATCATAAAATAAACCCCTACTGCAAAAAGTGCCAGGACGATCAATGGTGCTATTTTTTGAAACATAATGCTATTCCTCTGTATTTTTTAAAATCATACACTAAAGTCCTATTTTTTAAGCTTTAGTTTAAGGCAAATGCATTATAATTTCAGCCAACTTGGACAAGTGGGAGAGCTGGCTGAATCCGCGCCCCTGCTAAGGGCGTGTAGTCTCACGATTACCGAGGGTTCGAATCCCTCCTTGTCCGCCACTCTATTTTTATTCCCCTCAAAAAAACATTTTAAACTTTATTTAGAAGTATACTTGAAGTTCATTTTCTATAATATAATTATATTATTACCCACTTATGCAGATCAAGGGAAAAGATGAAACTCACAAGATTAATGGGCTTGAGCATGGCAGCTTTACTGTCTCAAGGTATCACTCTTCAGGCACAAAACAGTGTAAAGGTACCTTTTATTACACAAGAGGCACCCAATCCCGGTCTTCAGGAACAAGTATCTGTTACCCCTTATCCACCGCAGCCTCAACCTGGTGTTTTTTTTCGACTACAAACACTTCCTGTACATGGTACATTGTACTATGAGGGAGAGAAAATGACAGATCTCAATCGTACCATTACAGATGTCGGAAAAGTAATGGTCGATCCTGATAACGGTAATGTAACTGTACGATTTTCGTATGTTAAAACAGATGCAGAGGGAAATGAAGCACCGGCACGTATGGTTCTCTTACGTTTTTTTGATCTGCAGATCTCCGGATCGGTCTTTCATGATTTTGACGGCAATGGCA
>Ga0256834_1001381_pt1 | contig 16569 bp, 15 predicted proteins | sample 4281140metaG_FD_190536 | JGI IMG/M metagenome (GOLD analysis project Ga0256834, IMG submission 190536) | Hydrothermal vent microbial communities from East Pacific Rise, Pacific Ocean - 4281-140 | ecosystem: Environmental > Aquatic > Marine > Hydrothermal vents | place: Pacific Ocean: East...
GCATCATTCTGTTTCCTTTCGCGAGAAAAAAGCCCAGGAGGTTTGCTTACATAGCTTTTGGATCAGTTCTGCCGGATTTGATCGACAAACCGCTCGGCTTTTTGATCTACCACTCTTTTGGAAACGGGAGGCTGATAGCTCACACGCTCCTGTTCAACGTCTCACTCCTTGCCCTCTGTCTGTATCTGGATAAGGATTACTGGCTCATCGGCGTTGCAAGCATGCTGCATCTGGTGGAGGATCAGATGTGGAGGATGCCTGACGTCCTCTTCTTCCCCTTCCTCGGCCCGATACACAGGAGGCCGAGCATGAACTTTGAGAAGAGAGTTGAGAGCGTTATAATTCACCTCCACAACCCATTTTACCTCGCCCTGAACGTTATCGGATGCGCATTTTTATTTGTTCTTGTTTATATTTGTATTAAATCTAAATCCTGAATCTCATAATTGTTGTCACTTATTCTGTTCGAAAATGTTTAATAGTCTGAGGATTAGTTAATTCCGATGGTCAGGGCACGCTCCCTGTTTGTGGGTTTAGCTGGTGTGGTTTTGGCTTTTGGTGTTGCCTTGGCGTGCTCGTGCTCTCACTCTTCTCATTGCCACCACCACGTCTGTCCCTGCCCTCCCCTGCCGGAACTGCCGACTTACCTGATCCTTCTGGTTGGCCTGTTTGTCGTTGCAATCATCGCACTACGAGGTTCAGGTTCAGACTGAGTATCTTGCTTGACACGTTGGAAGCCTCAACTATCCAGTTTCTTACACTCGTGTTGACGTAGTCTCCGTTTTCGGGGTTGGGTAGAGTCACGTTGTGCTTGAAGAGCAGGAACCAAAGCTTGAACTTTCCAGTCCTGTTGACGGAGAAGTTGTACCAGCCCTGCCACTCCGGCGTCCAGTTCCCTTCAACTCTCACGGGAATCGATTTCAATCTCACGTGCATGACCTTCATCAGGTAGATGTGATGAACTGTAACGCTGCCGTTGTTGAAGCTCTCGTTTACTAACCACACAGTTATCGTGTAGTTCAGCGTCCTGTGCTCGTGATTGACAATCCCGATTATTACGGAAGCCTTCTCTCCCTTCCTCAGGTAGTGGGGGTAATCAGCAGCCTTGCCGTTCGGGCCGAGGATGTAGAACTCCGTAAAAGGCTCGGTCGGCTTTGGTGTTATTATTAGATATATGGTGGCCGCTATACATACAGCTAGGACTACGAGCAGCATTGCGGTTAACACTTTGTCTTTTTTTCCCATTACCGCACCTGATGTTTTAGACGATATTACCTTTGCGGGAGTTAAGAATTATGATGATAAGGATTTATGGATTATAACGTGAAACCTAAAATGTTAAATATCTAATAACTTCTGAGACTTACACCGGTGGTGCAACACCATGAACCAGAGAAAAGCTGAAAAAGATAGTGTGGAAGTTTCAGTTATAATTCCCGCAATGAATGAGGAGGAAACTATAGGTAGTTGCATCGAAAAAGTAAAAGAAACTTTTGAGAAATATGATATTAACGGTGAAATTATAGTTTCGGACAGTTCAACTGATAGGACTCCTGAAATAGCGAGAAGTATGGGGGCCAAGGTTGTTACTCCTGACGGGAAGGGTTACGGTTACGCTTACCTCTACGCTTTCAGATATGCGAGAGGCAGGTACATTGTGATAGGTGACGCTGATGACACCTACGATTTCAGGGAGATTCCAAAGTTGCTTGAACCTTTGAAGAGAGGGGAGGCAGATATGGTGATGGGCAGCAGGTTCAAGGGTGAAATTTTACCGGGAGCGATGCCTTCTCTCCACAAATATGTGGGAAATCCTCTCCTAACGTCTATCCTGAATCTGTTCTTCAAAGCCGGAGTAAGCGATTCCCATTCCGGGTTCAGAGCTTTCACGAGAGAGGCTCTGGAGAAGATGGATCTGAAGTGCCACGGCATGGAGTTCGCGTCTGAAATGGTCATAGAGGCTGCCAGAAAGGGTTTGAGGATAGCTGAGGTGCCAATCACGTACTATCCCAGAAAGGGTGACTCGAAGCTGAGGTCTTTCAGCGACGGCTGGAGGCATCTGAAGTTCATGCTGATGCAGACTCCCAAGTGGCTCTACTACATACCCGGCGGTGCCATGCTTGCTGCTGGAATGTTCCTTGTCGTCAGCATGGGTTTAACTCACGTGAAGATAGGTAGCATCAGTCTGGGAATACATTCGATGATAGCGGCATCCTTTCTGGCAATAGCTGGCTACCAGCTTCTCTTTCTGGGACTTTTCTCCTCAGCATACTCGAAAAAGCTGGGGATGTACTGCGACGGACTGTCTGAGAAAATACTGAAGGCTTTCACTCTGGAGAGAGGAATACTCGCAGGTGTATTCGTCTTTGCACTGGGTTTCTTCTACACGCTGATGCTTCTTTACAGGTGGCTCTCAAGCGGTTACAGCGATCTGCCACTGCTGTTTCAGGACATTCTGGCCTTCACTCTGATGATAGTGGGTCTGCAGACGATATTCTACTCTTTCTATCTGGGTATAGTCAGTGAGGGAGCCTGAATGAGGTTTTTTTCAGACCCGCTTTACCGGAACTCTTTCTTCCTCATACTGACGGCCGGGTTGATGGCTGTTACCGGCTTTGCTTTCTGGGTACTTGCAGCAAGGCTTTACCCCGCTGAGGATGTTGGAATTGCTGCAGCTGCTATAGCTCTGGCACAGCTCGTTGCAATGTTTTCAAGATTGGGTTTCGACATGGGTTCGATAAAGTTTGTTCACGAGCTTGATTCAGGAAAGGTTTTGAGAAATTCTCTAACTGTCGTGTTTCTCATCTCCCTCATAGCCTCATCTGTTGTTGTTTCTCAGATCGGACTAATATCTAAGAAAACGGCAATCATCTTGGTATTTCCGTATAATGTTTATTTCGTTTTCTTGGTGGTAGCCATATGCACTTCGGGGATTATATGCGGTGGGTTTTTTGTTGCCATAAGAAATACAAAAAATTCGTTTATTCAGGCTATTTCATCTACTTTCAGGCTTGTTATTCTCCCGGTTATAGTGTTCGCTGGAGCCATCGGTGTTCTGTTCTCCTTCTCTGTTACTCCCTTAATAAGCACATTTATTGGACTGATACTTTTGAAAAGGGCAGGATATAGTTTCAAACCCGAACTGGATTTCCAGCTCGTCCGCTCCATGTTCTCCTACTCCTTCAGCAACTACATATCTGTTGTACTTGAGATGCTTCCAGGATTTGTTTTGCCAATAATGGTCGTTAACGTTCTGGGGGCTAAAGAAAACGCGTACTTCTACATTGCCTGGGCAATAGCTGGCCTTCTTATAACAATTCCACGCTCAACGTCGATGTCCCTCTTTGCCGAGTGCTCTTACTCCTGGACGGAGGTGAAGAGAAAAGTCTTCAGGGCCATGAAGTTCATAACTCTCTTTGTCATCCCCGGAATCGCTTTCATCTACTTCGCAGGAAACTTTCTGCTGAGCTTTTTCGGCAGAGCTTATTCGGAAAATTCCCTCGAACTGCTGAAAGTTCTCGTTTTTGCGGCTTTGCCTTACTCAGTGAACACTGTTTACGCAGCAATTTGCAGGGCGAGGAAGAGGATGGGGGAAGTTATTGCCATATTCTTTACGGTGTCGTCTATAACCCTTGTGTCAGCCTATATTCTGTTGGGCAGGATCGGTTTGATCGGTGCCGGTTATGCTTGGTTAATGGGGAATTTTGCTGCAATAGTTCTCGTTGCTTTTCTCGCTTTCAGGAGTGTGGGTTTTTCTCTTCCAGTTGTTTTCAGGGAGGTGGTGTGAGTTGCTGAACTCTGAAGAGCTGAATGCGAAGTGCAAGCATGAGAGTAAAAGCAGAGAGTGGTTGAACGTACCGTCCGGTGTGATGAAAGCGCATCCCGTGTGCGGTAAGTGTGGGGCCGTGAAAAACGTGTCGTCAGACAGGGGTAAGAAGCTGTCTCACTTTGTTATGGCTTTTTACAGGATGAAAAAGGAGCTTGAGAGGAGAGGTTATAAGGTCTCTGACGTGCAGATGAGACTCGTCTTCAGGGAGCTGCCCGAGGACTTTGGGGATACCTGGAGTATCACGTATTCAGCCCAGAAGGAGCTTTACCTGAGGGCTGTTACGAAGTACGTGAGAGTTTCGAGAGATTTTGCCGAATCTTTTCTGTAATTTTTGGATGCTTTTTTGTGGCTATTGCCAGGCGTTAATTAGTTTGGCGTGAGCAAGTAAGTAAATTCGAACTTTACTCTACAAACATTGTATTAACTCCTATTTCCCTTGCGACTTTCCACTGTTTGTTGTCGCTCGTCAGCAGACAACCGATTTTCTTCGCCTGGGCTATGTAAAGTGAGTCGTATACAGTAACTCTTTTTCTTATTGATATATCCAAGGCCTCCTCTAGATAATTTTCAAATTGCTCAAAAACTATAACATCCTTCAGCCTCTTCAGGGCCTTCAGCATCGTTTTTGCATCTTCGCACGTTATCTCGTTGTAAATTGCATGATGTTTCCAGATTGCGTTTGAAACTTCGGAGAGAGCAAGAGTTAAAGAATGAGCTTCACCCAGCAGATACGCTCTGATCTCTTTCCAGTTTCTCTCTCGAAGAATGTATTTAGCCAGAGATGATGCATCAATTACTATCACGGTCTTCCCTCACGTAGTTCTTTGCCGTGCCTTTTTTTGCTTCCCGTACATTCGCCAGCATAGTGTCTATTTCGTCCAAAGTTCTCTTTTTTTCAAATTCTCTAACTTTTTTCTCTATAAACTTTCTTATTTCTTCACTCCAGTTGACGTCGACTTCTTTCATCGCTTTTTTAAGCTCTCTTGGAACTCTGAAGCTAACGACATCCATATGTAATACAGGACTGTAATACTTAATAAGTTTTAGGTGTATTACCTGAGTGATCGACACCGCTCAATAATTACCACGAGTAAAATCTCTCGATAATGATAATAATAGATTTTACCACCATAAACTTTAAATAATAATGAACTGCGGGTAGTTTAAACGGTTTAGTTAAAAGTTGGAAAACTGAAGCTGCCTTGGCCAGCAAAAACTGAGCCCTGCGATGAAGGGGGCTGGCTGGGGATAGTTTATATTGTCTTCGATTTTGGGGGTATCTGGTGTGACAAAAACCAACGTTAAAACATCTATAGTTATCCCCACAAAGAATGATGGAGATACACTGGATAAGTGTCTGGCCTCTATTTATTCTTTGAATTATCCTAAGCATGAATTTGAAGTAATAATTGTTGATGGTCATTCTAGGGACAATACAGTTAGTATAGCCAGAAAATATGGGTGCAAAATTTTATTTGAGAACAAAGGCACTATTAGTTATGCTAGGGATTTGGGAGTGAAGCACGCACTAGGTGAATTTGTAGCGTTTACCGATGCTGATTGTGTTGTTGATAAAAATTGGTTAAAAGAACTCGAAAAATGCTTTATTAACGATAAAATAGCCGCAGTAGGTGGGCCAAATGTAACACCCCCCGATGATTCAGATTTTGCAAAGTGTGCTGGTTTGGTTTTGGAAACCTTAAGTAAGGCTGGGGCCAGATACGGTTTATCTGGTGGAGAAGTACGGGAGATATATCACAATCCTACATGTAACGTTATGTATCGCAAAGTTGTGTTAGATGAGGTTGGAGGTTTCAATCATAATTTAGTTACTGTTGATGATGAAGAGCTGGATTATCGTATCAGAAAGAAAGGTTACAAAATTATGTATACTCCTTACGCTGTCGTTTATCATTATCGTCGACCAAATTGGAGAAAATTTGCTAAAATGGCGTACCAGTACGGTGTGGGTAGAATGCAGGCAATAAAGCTTCACAGTGATATGGGCAAGTGGTTTCATTTTGTACCGAGTATCATGTTAATTTGTTTCTCGTTATTAGTTCTGTTGTCTATTTTTGGGTATATAAATTATTATCTGATCTATTACATCCTAGCTGCTTATGTGCTATTTCTATTATTGCTTTCTGTAATAGTATGCAGCAGGTCTAAATTGGTTTCGAGTTCTAAGTCAGTGGTAGTGTTTTTACTTATTAATGTATGGTTATTTATGTGGGCTGTAGGATTTATTAGGGGGTTATTCAAGTGAAAGTGTATGTTCTGAATCCACCATATTTTCCTCATTTTGGGAGGGAAATGAGATGGCAGGATACTGGTAGGGGTGGTACGCTGTATTATCCTATATGGTTATCCTACGCAGCTGGTTTGCTTGAAAAAGAGGGTCATAAAGTAAGACTGGTAGATTGCCCGGCGTGGAATTGGACGGTTGAAGACGTTTTGTTGGATATTACTAGGTTTAGGCCTGATCTTATTGTGGTTGGTACTAGTTTTACTAGCGTCAACAATGATCTTGCAGTTTGTGATCGAATAAAGGAAACTAGTGATGCTGGTGTAGTTGTTGTTGGGCCGCCCACTTCGCAACTACACCAACAAATGCTAGATCACGTTGATTTTGTTGCAAGATATGAATACGACTTTACCTTGGTTGAGTTATGTGAAGCTTTAGACGGAATTAGATCGTTTGATGGTATTTTGGGTTTGTCTTACACATCCGGTGGCAAGAAATACTTCAACAAAGATAGGCCATGGTCCAGTTCGAAGGATTTGGATGAATTGCCCTTTGTTTCGAAGGTTTATAAGAGTCATCTGAATATATATGATTACTTTTTAAACTATTCACTTTATCCTATGGTACAGATTTTTACAGGTAGAGGTTGCCCATATAAATGTACATTCTGCTCTTGGCCTCAATCGTTTATGGGTCGAAAGTACAGATGCAGGAGTGTTGAGAATATACTGGATGAATTAGAGTGGATTTCGGATAAACTGCCTAAGGTTAGGGAAGTATTTTTTGAAGATGATACCTTTACGATCAACAAAAAGAGAGTTGTTGAATTTTGCAGAGGGTATAAGGATCGTGGACTGGATATTAGCTGGTCTTGCAATGCCAGAGTGGACACATTGGACTTAGAGACAATGAAAGAAATGCGTAAGGCCAATTGCAGGTTTCTAATTGTTGGTTTTGAATCTGCTGATGATACTATATTGAATAATATTAAAAAAGGTTTTACTGTTGATCAAGCAAGGGTATTTGCAAAAAATGTAAAGAAGGCCGGTTTGTTTTTACATGCGGATTTTATTATTGGTCTACCAGGAGAAACAAAAGAGACTATTAAAAAAACTGTAAATTTTATTAAGGAGATTAAACCGGAACAACTGCAGGTTTCAGTAGCCTCGCCTTTTCCGGGTACTGAGCTGTATGAATGGTACGAGAAGAATGGTTACCTCTTGACAGCTGATCCGAATGAGTATTTGGACAGTGAAGGGCATCAAAAGGCTATAATCTCTTTTCCTTGGTTATCGAATGAGGAAATCGTTAGAGAAGTTGATAAAATTTTGAAAGATTATTATATTTCCTTTAGTTACGTTCCGGTTTTAATCAAGCAGATATTTAGAAAAAATGGAATTCACGAAGCCAAGAGACTCATGCATTCGGCGATTATGTTTTTAAGGTATATTTCTGGGAGGTGTATCAGTTGAATATTTTACATATTTTTGATGATTATGGTACCCCCTGTGAGAGAGCTCTACCTGGTATAGGTTCTGTACCATCAGTTGTTTACAATTTAGCCAAATATTCTGTTAAAAAAGGACACAATGTGACAATACTTGAGAGGGGTCACTCAAAAAATACTTTAGAAGAGGAGTATATTGATGATATACATTATGTAAAAATTAAAGCTCGTGAACTACCGGCTGCACCGTATCGGCTTATAAAATCTCCAAATGGTGTTTTAACTCTTTTAAAAGATAGTTGGACTATTGCGCGCAAGATTAATGATTTCTTAAACAAAAATAAAGACTTTGATATAATTCACTTTCACTTTCCTTTTGCTGCTAGTTTTCTTGTAAATCTAAATAGAAATATCCGTTCTAAATGCGTTTACACAGCTCATGTTGGTGAAGAGGCGAAAAGATTTGGGTTTAATTCAGTATTGCGGTTTATGTTATCTCCTGATGTATATCTAATGAAACGGATCAAGAAAAGTGTTGTACTAAATGAAAATTTAAAAAATAAATTAATTGCAAAAGGTGTAAGAAATATAGCTGTAATACCAAATGGTATTGATGTTGAGCAATTTTATATAGATAGCCAGAGAATTAACGACATTAGACGCAAGTACAATCTCGATGATAACATCGTGATTATGTTTGCTGGGACAATTACTCCGAGAAAGGGTGTGCAATACTTAGTAAAAGCAGCTAAAAAAATTGTAGATAGCGGCTATAGGAATGTAAAATTTTTGTTTGTTGGAAACACTGAATTAGATGTAGAATTTTTTAGTAGTATACTAAGTTATATAAAGCAAAATAATTTAACTGACTATATCTTATTCACAGGTTATGTACCTTATGAAGATTTAAAATCCCTATACTGTGCTTGCGATATATTTGTTTTGCCCTCTTTAGGGGAGGGAGATCCTATAGCACTGAAAGAGGCGTTAGCAGCTGGTAAGCCAATAGTTGCTACTAATGTAGGAGGAATACCCATGCAAGTAATTGATGGGTGGAATGGTTTTCTAATCAGTGTTGGAGATGTAAAGGTTTTGTCTGCTAAACTGATTAAATTAATTTCAAATCCAGTACTAAAAATGAATATGGGGTGTAATAGTAAATTCTTGGCAGCTAGTTTATTTAACTGGGGTAGGATAGTAGATTTCTATATTAATAAAGTATATATTTAATAAATAAAAATAATGGAGATGATGAAAGTTGGATTTTGACATTGTAATTGCACATGGGGGTATGTTTAGAACTGATTGTGGCGGTGGACTTAGAGTGTTTAATATTGCTAAGACACTTAGTTTAGCTGGGTTTAATGTAGCAGTTGTAACACCACGTTACTGTGGTTGTGAAAAATTTTTTAATAATGTATTTAGAAGGTATGGGGTACATATAATTCCATCTACACGTTATTTTAATAAGGGACTTTACGGTCAAGTTTTAAGAGCTAAGTTCACGATTCTTAAAGCAAAAGATATTGTAGAAAAATATGGTGCAAAATTACAAGTGGAACACTCAACCTTGGGGGGATTTAGTACTTTGTTTGGATGTAGAAACTTTATTTTAGATATACATGATTTAGAATTCGATGGTCCGTTGTACAGCCGATATCCTCTATTCTCTAAATTTATTGGCTGGTTGGAGAATAGGGCTGTAAACTATGCCGAAAAAATCGTAGTTGTATCCTCTAATATGAAGAAATACTTAGAGTTTGAATGGGGTATTCCTGAGGATAATATTTCTGTGGTACCTAATGGTTGTTCAAGCACTTTACTAACTTTATCAGAAGATTTAGCAAATTTAAAAAGCGGTGGGGATATTGATCCGGCAGTGAGTGTTTCTTTTGTTGGAGTTTTTACTCACAATGTGGATTACAATAAAGTTATTGCATTAGCAAAAGCAATTAAGCCAATAAAAATTTTTATGATTGGTGATGGTCCAAAATATAGTTACTTTATAAATTTAGTGAGAAGATATAGATTGAATAATATTGTTTGCACGGGTAAACTAACTGAAGAAATATTAATAAAATTTCTAGCCAATACTAGTGTTTGTATCAATCCTCGTGTTAACGATTTCCATACTTTTGTATCGTTTGGTGTAAAAAATTTATATTATGCAGCTTTAAAAAGAGCAATAGTTATGGATGCTGATGGTAGTGCAGATATATTTAAATGTGCCAAAGCTGCGAAGGTAACAAATTCCCCTCAGAACGTTTCCGAATTTATAAAGTATGTCATTGAACTGTTGGACTCTAGAGATTCAGGTAAGGCGCTTGGATATAATGCATACAATTTGGCTAAAAAGATGACGTGGGAAAAAGTTTGTAGGAAGTTCATTTCTTTGTACGATGGTGAAATATAAATGAGTTTGAGAAATTTAGTAATTCTGTTATATATTGGCTACGTTGTATTGATAGTTGATTATATTTTTATTCACAATATGTATATTGGATTGGAATTTGTATTAGTATATATCATTTTCCTATCTATTATTTTTGGTATGGTTGTTATGGGTACATTTAACTTTACATCTTTTCTTATTGGTGTAGGTATTGTGTATTCTAGTATTATTTTTATTTCGGTATTAATCGCGTGTATATTTGGTAGATATTATATGTGGGAAATATTTATTATATTTCTAATACTAATTACTATTTCAATGTATATATGCTTATACACTAGAAATGTAAATGAAATAAATGTAATTGCATATGTATATCACAATAATAAATTATTATTTCCACTTCTTTTTTTAGGTTGTGTCCCCTTAATTTCAGCAGGTTTATCATATCTTTATTTTTATGACCGCCATATCTACTTAATTAATATCGTATATCTGCTTGTATTTTTTATTTGTATCTTTGGTTTGTTCAATAGATCTTTTCGAAATTATAGTATTGCATCTGGTTCCATAGCTTTATTGATACCTAGATACATATTCAGAAATGACATTGGCGAGACAATAATGCCAAGTCTGCTTACCAAAGTGGGTTACTGGTCTATATCGTTTCCGATGTTGCATAACTCGCTAGCTTTTAATTCGGTAGTGTATCCTAGCATATCTTTAATTTCATCTTCAGATGTACTTGCTGCACTAAAAGTTGTATCTATTTTTGTTTTTTGCTTGATACCGATGTCGGTGTATTGTTTTATATCTAATTGTCTTGATGATACTGATGTAGCCTATATATCTGCATTACTGTTTATGTTTTTCTTTTGGTACTATGCCACATCAAGCAGACGTCAATTGGCTGCAGAATTTTTTTTAGCCCTTTTTTTAGTAGTTTTATCTGTGAAAGAATTAAACTCTATTGGTAGACGTATATTACTAATTATATTCGGCTCGAGTGTTGGTTTATCTCATTATGGCGTATCTTATATATTTATATACCTTTTAATGTTTTATTGGTTCACTTGTTTTCTGATCAAGATTAAAACTAAATTAATTCGATTTAACTTCGTGTTATATATTTTTATTTTCGTATTTTCTTGGTATATCTTTTCATCGTATTCATTGGGATATTCAGTATTTTTATTTCAATTGAAGAATATTGCTAGCAATATCTGTAAAGTTGGGTTCGTTAATACTGCTAAGTCTGAAGGATTAAAAGTAGCGTTTACAAATTATTCACTTGATATACAGCTTCTTAAATTTTTGAACTTGATGATATTCTCACTTTCAATATACGGTCTTTATAAATTTAGAAAAGTAAAAAAGCAATTGGCTCTATTCTCCCTGCCAGTGGTATTCCTAATGTGGCTTGTAATACTTCCGATAGGTGGTGGCTTTGATATTTCTAGAATGTTCAGTATTTTTTTAATTTTTGCTTCGCCTTTCTTTGTAGGTGTAATGAAAAGATATTTAAATTCTAAATTTACGATAATTATCGTTTTATTTCTAGCTTTGTACTTTTTTGCAAATTGTGGAGTAGTGTCTAATTTAGTGCATGATTATTCTCCTAATATGTATTCTAACTATTACCAAGTTATACCGTCAAAGAACTACTATGCTTTGTATTTGTTATTTAGGGATTATATCCGCCCAGAACAAGACTTTCAGTTGAAATATTGGGTCGCTAGGTATGTTAGTAGGCATTGTACAATATTGGCTGATGAAATTAGTGCTAGGGCTTTACTAAGTTATAGATATTCTGTTACTTTAGAGTTTCCAAAACTAAAAAAGCTTGGTTGGTCAAATATAGACAGCGGTGATTATTTATATATTTCATATCTAGATATATTAACATACAGATTATATATAGTTAGACAACATCTTAATATTGTATCTCTAGGTAGATACTGTTTTTATCTTTTGAAATCTATAAAAATTTATACAAATAATAGATCTTCGTTGTATTTGTATTAGATATTAGAATTTAAAGTGGTGGTGATTATGGGAAGGAATGTTGTATTAATAACGTTGGATAGTCTGAGGGCAGATCATTGTAGTATCTATGGCTACCCGAGATGTACAACACCAACTCTAGATAAAATGGGTAAAAATGGATTATTATTCTTAAATGCAACTTCTGCAAGTGTACCTACTGGCCCCTCTATATATACTTTATTCACTGGAAAATTTTGTCCAATAGGTTCAGACATTTTTATTGGAGAGGTGTGGAGGAAGCATTACCGTAATTCGCGGACATTAGCTGATATTTTCAGGAGAAACAATTATTTTACAGCGGCAGTACACGCAAATCCATATGTAAGTAGATATTTTGGGGTAAATAAGGGTTTTATATGTTTCCATGATTTTATTAATGATTTTCAATTGAAAACGTTAACGGCTCCAACATTTCTCAATAATGTGTTTAACAGTATATATAATTTAGTCAGAAGAGAAGGTACTAACTTAGTTTGGGAAAAATATTATGACCACATTCTGGAAGTTTTACGTGCCGCTAAAAATCGCCCATATTTTTTGTGGATATTATTACTGGATACGCACACACCCTATCTTCCACCGAACAAGAAGTGGTGTAAGTGCAGTGATTTGAAATTAATGTATTATTATTGGAAATTGGAAAGACGTAACTGGTACGGTGCAGTATCGGAATTCCCACACATAATCGATGCATATGATGATGGAATATATTATGCGGATAAATTTATTAAATCACTCTATTCTGATTTAAAATCTACGGATCCTATCTTCATAATACATGCTGATCATGGTGATGGTTTTGGTGAGCATGGATTCTATAGACATCCACCAAAATTATATGATGAATTGATACATGTGCCATTGATAATTTTTAATTCAGACTTTAAGGGAAATATAGATTATCCTATATCGTTGAAAGATCTTTACTATATTATTCCCAAATTGGCTTTGTATAAATCAACTGATATTGCGTGCATACCTAATAAATTTTACACTATTTCAAAAGTAATAACTAAGTTTGGATGTATTAGATGTATACGTACGAAGAAATGGAAGTTTATATTAGGGCAAAAAAGTGTACCTGAGTTATATAATTTGTCGGTAGATCCAGCAGAGCAAAATAATGTGTATTCACAATATCCAAATTTAGTACATGAATTTAAAAAATTAATTAAAAGAAAACTTTAATTACTAATCTAAAATATTGTTTGCAGTGTATATATTGTTACATGGTTTCATTTTTTTAATTTTTTCTTTTATTTTTTTGTTCAAAATTGTGTTTCCGCAAATATATATATCACTAGATTCCTTTTTGTTGGATTGTATAAGGATTTCTCCAAAATATTTTTCGTTGCTATGATTATTATCTTTGAGATAGTTGCTGGATATATATATTTCATTAGATGTATCAATAACTATACCACTTAGGAAATTATTTAGTATCATGTTGTTGGATATTATACCATTATTACAGAGATAAGACCATATTCCAGCATGTATTGTACTCGTGTTTATTAGATTGTTAGATATTATAAATTTCGACACTCCTGATCCCCACCCGATATATATACCACCACCGTTGTTTCTAATTTCATTATTTACAATAATGACATCTTTTGAGTCGTTTTGAACGACAATGCCGGCACCTATATTGTTTTGAACAACATTGCTTTCGATTATTATATCACTACAGTGAGTTGTTACTTCTATACCGTTTCGATCTGCGAAGTAATCCCCGCCTATAAGTCCATTGTATACTAGGATGTTACCATGTATATTTAACTTTTGAGTCCAGTTATCAGCGTAAATGCCGTTTCTTCCACAATTTTCGCATATGTTATTGTATACAAAACACATGTCGTTTGGTTTTGTTTTCGACCCACCACAGAAATATATACCTTCTAGGCAGTATTTAAGTATGTTGTTGTATATGTATATATTCCTACTTCCATTAAAAGTTCTTATGCCTATAGTATTATAGAAGTTCTTTCCATTTATTTGTATATTGCTTATATGGACATTTGTTGCCGGACTTAATTCTATAAACCATTTTGGATACAAATTACCTAATATGCTCAAGTATAGATTCGATAAGCTGATATTCGTTGAATTAGTGATTTTTATTGCTTGAGTCTTTAAAAGGTTGACATAAATTTTTGTAGAGAATCCTATTCCCGAAATAAATATATTTGAGTAGTCTATTAATTCAATTGTATTGTCTAGTATATATGAGCCCTCCCTTATCCTCACCTCCCCACCACCCTTACTGTGAGCGTAATCAATCGCCTTCTGAATAACCTCGCTCGCATCCTCTCCCGGAGAAACGTCATAGTCTCCAGTCCCGTCCTGAGCGACTATGCACGTGCACGGCTTGGGGATCTTTACCGCGTAATCTGAAACAACTTCTCTCGCAACGCTGCCGTTCACGGGTTGTGTAACAGCCCCTGCCTCTCCTCCAACCATACTGCCAACGGTAAACCCGAGCAACCCCAGAACTCCGGCCTTCAGCAGGTCCCTTCTCCCTGTTCTGTACTCCAGTTCTCTGAGTACCTCGTCCCTGAACTTCGGGTCTTCAAGCAGAGCCTTCTTCAGCTCTTCTATTTCCACCTTCGCCCTTTCTCTCCTCTTCTTCCCCTTTATCAGCCCGGTTAACCACTTGATGAACATAATCTCACCTCCGCTTTTATTATCATCTTATAATCATCATCACCATTACCATTATGTCGACTTTAGAGTATTTATCTCTTTTGCCCGTGCTATTACACCTCACGAATGCTGAGTTTATTAATTTTCTTTATTATTAATTCAACTGATAATGGCTGAGACAGTATATTTTACTTCACAAAACTTTACGACACTTTCTTAAGTTTTACCGGCGGTCAAAAATAGAGGGTATGTCAAAAAACGAGCTGAACGGGCAGCATTTCTCTAACCCACCCCGGAAGGGCGAAAGAGGAGATGTGAACGGTTGGGTTGTAGTGCTTGACTTTTCCCTGCAACTTCCTGAACTTGCTTCTGAGCTCCTCCCTGCTTACTCTCACAATTCTGCCCGCAATCAGAAAACTCCAGAGCCCTCCAGGGTACATGGGGATGCAGGATAGGTAGATCGCTCTCCTCTCGAAGACATCCGCATTCCTCACAACGGCGATGAATTCCCTCCTCTGAAGGGCTGGAGACTGACTCTGGGTGCAGAACTTGAGTCTACAATTAATTAACGGTCTAGCAAACATACTATAAATTTGATTAAAATTTTTTAGTTATTTAGAAATTACTCTTTATTTGCGAGATAACTACGAAAGGCTTATTAAATTAAGGAACTTGTCCGTGAATTCGCAAAAAAAACTTTGATCGGGTCTCAGACAATCTAATTAAAAAATATATGGAGGGATACCGTGAAGGTAAGGGATTTTATACCTCTTGCTGAGCCGTGGATTGATAAAGAGGAAGCGGAGGAAGTTTACAAAGTTGTAGAGTCTGGTTGGTTGAGACAGGGAGAATTAGTAAAAAAATTTGAAAAAGAATTTGCAAAAACTGTGGGTACAAAATATGCTGTGGCTGTGTCTAGTGGCACAGCGGCACTTCATGTGGCATTTGCTGCATTAGATTTGGGTGGCAGTGAGGTCATAATGCCTTCTTTTACTTGCATACCCCCATTTAGTATGGCTATTTTAGCAGGAGCGACACCTGTACTTGTGGATATTGAACTGGAAACATATAACATCTGTCCTGAAGCTGTTAGAAAAGCCATATCTAGTAAGACAAAGGCGATAGTTCCAATTAATTATGCTGGCCATCCAGCCGAATTGGCTGAACTTGTGGAAATTGCAAATGAAAATGGGATTTTCTTGGTAAATGATGCTGCTGAAGCTCTGGGAGCTACTTATAACAATAAAAAAATTGGTAAATTTGGTGATATTGCAGTTTTTAGCTTCTCACCAAACAAGACAATCACTACTGGGGAAGGAGGTATGATAGCAACTAATAATGAAGAGCTAGCTGAGATGGCTAGAGTTATACGTGATTACGGTCAAAAACAGAGATTCCACTATATCGAATTGGGGAGTAATTACCATATGACCGAAATGCAGGCAGCAATTGGACTTGTACAACTAAAAAAACTGGATAAAATAATCGGCAAGAAAAGAAAAAACGCACGGTTACTCACCGAGTATCTTGGGGATTCCAGAGTAATAACACCTGTGGAGAAAAGCAACTGTACTCATGTGTATATGCTATATACAGTTCGGGTTGAGGAAAGTAACAGGGATTTGGTCATGAGTACTCTGGAGAAAAAAGGTATTCAATGCAGGGTATACTTCCCACCCGTGCACTGGTCACCTATCGTGAAGAAGTATCCATGCGTTATCAAAGAGACGGTTAACACTGATACTGCTGGCAGCCAAGTGTTCTCATTACCCTCTTCTCCATTTTTGTCTGAGGAGGAAATAGAATATATAGCAAATGCTTTGAAATCGGTGATAACGTGAAAACAGCACTGATAACAGGCATAACTGGACAGGATGGAGCATATCTTGCCAAATTTTTAATAGAACGAGGATACGAAGTTTTCGGAACATACAGGAGATTATCTTCCCCAAACTTCTGGCGAC
>Ga0256834_1001382_pt1 | contig 16565 bp, 17 predicted proteins | sample 4281140metaG_FD_190536 | JGI IMG/M metagenome (GOLD analysis project Ga0256834, IMG submission 190536) | Hydrothermal vent microbial communities from East Pacific Rise, Pacific Ocean - 4281-140 | ecosystem: Environmental > Aquatic > Marine > Hydrothermal vents | place: Pacific Ocean: East...
GGGAAGTGAATTTTTTCTTCTTGTGGAAAAAAAGAGTACTGACCTGGAAGCATTGGCAAAAAAATTATTTACACATTTATCAGAAAAACGTTATTTGATCCATAATGAGACCATCGCTTTAACACTCTCTATGTCTGCAATGATAATCCCTGAAGAGACACTCTCTGTCTACAATATCCAAAGATGTCTGGATGAAAAGCTTTTTGAAATCAAAAGTAGAGGGAAAAACGGTCTGGGTATCATAGGCAATATAGCCGGAGACAACATAAAATATAAAAATCTGGACTATATTAAAGAAACTTTGGAAGAGGAACGTCTGACATGTCTTTATCAGCCTATAGTGAATACAAAAACACAAGAGATCGTCAAATATGAAGCTTTGGTACGGTTGATCGATAAAGAGGATCCAAAAAAACTTATTCCTCCGGTCTATTTTCTGGATATGATCAGAGGGACAACACAATATATCAAGATGAGCAAATTGGTACTTAAAGAAGTTTTTCATACTTTACATAAAGATCCAAAGATCAAGATATCGATCAATGTCGATCTTCATGACCTGTATAATGCAGATATGATGAAGCTCATCACAAAACAGCTGTATCGTCACAGAGCACTCGCAAACAGACTCACTTTTGAGATATTGGAAAGCCATGAAGTCAAGAATTATGATGAAGTTGCCTTGATCTTCCAGCAGTTAAAGGCTTTTGGCTCAAAGATCGCTATAGATGATTTTGGTAGCGGATATGCAAGTTATGCTTATATGATCAAACTGGATATAGATATTTTGAAGATCGACGGGAGTCTTATTGAAGAGTTGGTACCTGCTCCAGAACGTGCAAAGATCATGTTAAGCTCCATTAAGGAATTGGCTGAAAAGTATCAATATGAACTTGTTGCCGAATTTGTTTCATCGGAAGAGATATATGATATGGTATCTGAACTGGGTATAGCATATGCGCAGGGATATTATTTGGGAGAGCCACAACTTTTGGATACAAAAGAAGCCTCTGAATAACTTTATACCTATTTAAAGCAAGATTTAACAAATATAAAGTTAGATATAATACTTTCTTTTTAGAAAACAATAAATTATAGATAGGATGATAAAAATGAGTGATTATATTGAAGAAGATGATGAATATGAAGATTATAAAGAAGACTTCTGGGGACGTTCTCCGCAGTCAAGTTATTTTGAGATAGCAAAAACGGCAAATCAAAATGTCGTAGAAACTGAGTTGGAGGCTGTATTCAGAAGACTGGCAGTGGCAGAGAGAATGCTTGAAGAGCGAGGATTGGACGATGCCCTTGAACAAGAAATATCTGCAACAATGATAGATAAGGACATCGATGGAAGAATGATGACGGTTTTCATTGATCTTGTGGCTTCCATTGTAACGAAGTGTGAATAGGAAAAAGATGTGCTAAGTGCTGTAGAGAGAAAAATAGAACAATTTGTAGCGGATCTGGATGACAAAGAAGTCACAAAGCTTTATGCCAAACTGCCTTATGGAAAGAGGCTGCGTGCAAAACTTATTTTGAAGATCGCAGGAAACAGTCTGCCTGTTGTTAAGACGGCCGCGGTAGTCGAAATGATTCATGCAGCCAGTCTTTTGCATGACGATGTCATCGACGATGCCGGCACACGACGTTCAAAACCTTCTCTCAATGCATTGTACGGGAACAAAACAGCGATCATGCTGGGAGATATCCTTTATTCAAAAGGTTTTTTTGAATTGAATAATATTTCGGCAGATGTTTCCAGAATTGTTTCCAATGCAGTCACACAGTTAAGTCTTGGAGAGTTGAAAGATGTCTCTTTATCCAAGTCTTTTAATCTGGATAAAAATATTTATTTGGAGATGATCTATCAGAAAACAGCTTCTCTCATAGAAGCTAGTGCCGGGGCAGCAGCAATTTTAGCGGGAAAACCGAAAGATGTCTATATGACGTACGGTAGAAATTTGGGTCTGGCTTTTCAGATGATCGATGATCTGCTTGATATTACTTCTGATGCAGAGACCTTGGGAAAACCGGCTTTGCATGATTTTGTTGAAGGGAAAACGACACTTCCGTATATTTATCTGTATGAGGTATTGAATGAAGATGAGAAAAAAATACTTGCTTCACTGCATGCTAAAGTATTGAACGAAGATGAACAGAAGTGGATCGTGTTGAAAATGAAAGAGCATCAGATCATACAAAGATCTTATTTTGAAGCCAAAGAACTTATAGATGAAGCCATTGACCTTATGGAAACACATGGTGAAGCGGCTTTGTCAGATATAGCCAAAGAGATGATCGAAAGGGATTTTTAATGTATTATCAGGTCATTAGCTTTTCACATAAGAATTGTGAACAATCCATGCGGGAAAAACTGGCCTTTTCGAATAATGAAGAAAAAAAAGTCTTTCTTGACCAGTTGACGGGTTTTGAGTTTGTTTATGAAGCTTTTGTCGTCTCCACCTGCAACCGTGTTGATATCGTGATGGCAACACGGGACAATTTTTCAAGTTATCATGCTGTTTTAGGACTTATCTCTCAGAAAAGCAATTTGAATTTCTATGAAGTCAAGTCTACGGCGAACCGTGTGGATGATGAAGAAGCGATTGCACATATTTTTTCAGTGGTCTCCTCTCTGGATTCTCTGGTTATCGGTGAATCGCAGATCACGGGACAGGTGAAAGATGCATTTAAATTCTCTTTTGCCAACGGTACGGCAGGACGTAAACTCAACCGTGTACTTTCTTATGCGGTCAAATGTGCGGCAGAAGTGAGGAATGCAACGAATATTTCGCAGAATCCTATCTCGATCGCCTCTGTTGCTGTTGCCCAGGCACACAAGATTCTGGGTGACAACATTCAAGGTATGAAAGCCATTATTGTGGGTGCCGGTGATATGGGTGTGTTGGCTGCAAAACATTTGCTTCGTGTAGGCTGTGATGTTGTATTGATAGGACGTGACCTTGAAAAAACACAGGCAGTGGCTGACAGTTTGGGTGAAAATGTTAAAGCTGATACAATGGATACGCTTCCCAAGTATATCAACCGTTACCGTCTGCTTTTCTCTGCGACTTCTTCTCCGGAAGCAGTGATCACGAGAGAGCTTATAGAGAATGAAACCTTGCCTAGACACTGGTTCGATATGGCGATCCCCCGTGATATAGAAAATATGGATCTTGAAAAGTTGGAATTGTTTCGTATTGATGACCTTCGGAGTATTTCAAATGACAACCATGCACTTCGTGAAGAGCAGGCTGTAAGAGCAGCAGAAATCGTAGAGAGCTATAAAGAAGAGTTTTTTGCCTGGCTTAAAGCCCTTTCTGTCGAGCCTGTGATCAAGCAGATGAGGAAAGATGTCTCCTCCGCTATTGACAAAGAGATGCAAAGGGCTCTGCACAAAGGATTCGTCCCTCAGGAATATGAGGAAAATATGAGAAAGATGGCAGAGCAGATGTTCAACCGTTTTTTGCATGACCCGACACAAAACCTTAGACGTTCTTCTACAGATAAAAACAATGCGAACTGCATTGAAGCTATTAAACAGATGTTTGACATTAATACAGAATATATTGATGCCAAACAATATAAAAAAGACCACCATACAAAAGGATACAGCGCGTGAGATTTTCAAGATTATTAGTGCCTACGACTAAAGAGACTCCAAATGACGCAACGTTGGCAAGCCATATCTATCTGATACGCGGCGGGTTTATTCAGTCGGTAGGTGGGAGCGGGCTTTACAACTTTCTGCCACTGGGTAAAAAGGTTTTGGATAAAGTACGTGCCGTTGTCAAAGAGGAGTTGGACAAGGTAGGATGTCAGGAGGTGAGTCTTTCTTTTGTAACGCCTGCCTCTCTTTGGAAAGAAAGCGGCCGTTTTGAAAAGTATGGTAAAGAACTTTTACGTTTTAAAGATAGAAAGAACAATGATTTTATTCTGGGACCGACACACGAAGAGATGATGGTCAACCTTGTACGACAGACAGTTAAGAGTTATAAACAACTTCCTTTAAACCTTTATCAGATCAATCTTAAGTTCCGTGATGAGATCAGACCGCGTTTTGGATTGATGCGAGGACGTGAGTTTCTTATGAAGGACGGTTACAGTTTTCATGCTTCCTCGGAAGATATGAAAAGAGAATTCGATCTGATGGAAACAACTTATAAAAAGATCTTTAGCCGACTCGGACTTGAGTTCAGAGTAGTTGAAGCAGATTCCGGTGCCATAGGCGGTTCAGGTTCCAAAGAGTTCATGGTGTTGGCAGACTCGGGTGAAGACACCATTGTGGTATGTGATAAATGTGATTATGGTGCCAATATTGAAGCAGCGGTCAGAAAAGAGAAAGGCTGTGAAGTAGAAGCACCTGAAGCGATCTTTTCAAAGTTTCATACACCTGATACAAAGACCATAGAAGCATTAAGTGCCTTTTTTCATGTAGACCCTTACTATCTCGTTAAAACAGTGGCTAAAAAAGCACTGTATGATGAAGACAGGTCAGAAGTGGTACTTTTTGCCTTAAGAGGTTCCGATGAACTTCAGGAAGTCAAAGCCTGTAATGCCGTGAATGCCAACGATCTCGTAGATATCACAGAAGAAGAATTGACTGAGATCGGTTTGGTTCCCGGCTATATGGGACCGACCACAGCACCTGAAGGGGTGAAAGTAGTCTATGACTATAACATGAAAGATGCTGATTCTATGATCTGTGGATCAAATGAAGAAGCATATCATCTTGTCGGAAACTCTTTTAAAGGGGTCGATGCGGATTTTGCCGACCTTGTTGCAGTACAGGAAGGGGATCTTTGTTCCTGCTGTGGATCGCCTTTGCGTTATACCAAAGGAATCGAAGCAGGGCATATTTTCCAACTAGGTACACAGTATTCAGAGCCGTTGGGAGCTACTTTCCTTGATGAAAATGGAAAGGCACAGCCTATGGTCATGGGAACTTACGGCATAGGTGTATCACGTCTGCTTGCTGCGATCATAGAGCAGAATCATGATGACAGAGGATGTATCTGGACAAAAGAGTCTGCACCTTTTGATCTGCAGATCATTGTCTCGAACATCAAAGATGAAGCGCAGGTCACTTTGGGAGAAAAACTTTATGATTCTATGCTGGAAAAAGGTGTGGATGTGCTGCTTGATGAGAGAAAAGACCGTTTTGGTGCGAAGATGAAAGATTATGAACTGCTTGGTGTGCCACATGCAGTGGTCATCGGTAAAAAGTTGGCTGATGGACTGGTAGAATTCGTGACTCGAAAGGGTATGCTGAAAGATGAAGTATCGGTAGATGAGATAGAAACATTATTGAAAGAGAGATTTTAAACCATGTTCATGGCTATTCCTTTTTTCCTTCTGGAATTGTATCTTTCGCTTAAAACAGGAGAAACGATCGGCTTCTTCTGGTCAGTGGTATGGATCATTACGACGGCGGTTGTGGGTATGATCCTTTTGCAGAATTCACCTCATGCCATTATGGGACAGATGCAATCGGTACAGAGAGGAAAACTTAATTTGCAGAAGTTTCAGGATGCAAGTATGGCCTACTTCATTGGTTCCATTTTACTTATCATCCCTGGGGTTTTCTCTGACTTTTTAGGACTTTTTGCCCTTGCTTATACATTGTATTTACAATTTATTGCTAAAATAACCCCTGAACAAACAAATTTTAAAACAAATAAAGGAGATGACAATGTCATTGATGTCGAAATTATTGACGAGCACTCTGATCGCATCGACCGTTCTTAGTGCCAATACTGTACCGGACAATAAAACACTGCTAAAGTATGTTAAAAGAAATATAGTCAAGAACCCTCAGGTGAAACTGGACGGTGTGACTATTATAGAGAAGAAAACACACAAGGATCTTCCGGGTTGGACAATACTTTTAACAACAATGGATCTGACCTTTCAAAAGAAAAAGATACATGCTCCGGAGATGATGTTCATCAAAGACGGACTTATTACCGGGCACCTTGTGAATCAGAAAACTGGTAATGATTATAGAAATGAGATCAAACCGACCGTACCTCAATCTATGTATAACAGTAAGCATTTGCTTTTTGGTAACAAAGATGCAAAACATAAAATCCTGATCTTTTCTGATCCTCAATGTCCATTCTGCCAGGAAGTGGTTCCTGAAATTTTTAAAGCAGCAAAAGCGCATCCTGAGACCATGGCAGTCTATTATTATCACTTACCGTTGTTAAGGATTCATCCGGTATCGGGAATCCTTACTAAGATCATGCATATAGCACAGGAGCAGGGTAAGTTGGATGTGGTTGAAAAAATGTACTCATTGAAGATCGATCCAAGAGAGACAAATATGAAAAAAGTACTTGCAGCTGTAAAAAAATATACCGGTTTTTCTGTGACAGATGCACAGGTAAATGACAAGAAAGTAAGCGCCGCATTGAAAGCAGATGAAGATGCTGCCGGGAAAATGATGGTGTCAGGAACACCGACAGTCTACATTGACGGTGAGTGGGATAAAATGAGAAACGGATATAAAAAACTCATAAAATAACAAATGTTTGGTGGTGCGTTTGGAAACGCACCCGCATTCTTTTAATAAACACATACGTAGGGTGCGTTTGCCCGTAGGAAATCTCCTTTGGGTACAAAACGCACCAAGGGGAATTTTTTGGAAAAACTAATCATAGCGACAAGAGCAAGCAACCTGGCACTCTGGCAGGCCTACCACATTAAAGAAAGAATTGAAACGACTTTTCCTGAAGTGAGTGTAGAGCTCAATGAGATCACTTCAAAAGGTGACAAGATACTTGATAAACCTCTAGCTCTTATAGGCGGTAAAGGTCACTTTACCAAAGAACTTGAAGATGAAATGCTTGCAGGAACAGCTCATTTAGCAGTACATTCTCTCAAAGATGTCCCGACATATATTCCTGAAGGTCTGGAACTCTGTGCCATTACCGAGCGTCAGGATCAGTCTGATGTGCTGCTTTCTCATACCTATAAAAGTCTGGATGAACTTCCTCAGGGAGCCACGGTAGGTACCACAAGTCTGAGAAGACGTATGCAACTCCTTGAGAAGCGTCCTGACCTCAAAGTCAAGGAACTTAGGGGAAATGTCAACACACGTCTTAGAAAGCTCAAAGAAGGGCAGTATGATGCGATTATACTGGCATATATCGGTCTTTACAGACTTGACCTGCTTAAAGATATTCCTTTTGTAGAAAAACTGGATTTTTTCATTCCGCCTATGGGTCAGGCTGCATTGGGTATTGAAATAGTCAGCAGTGATGACAGAGTGCGTGAAATAGCGATGACGTTAAATGATGAACACTCTTTCATCTGTACCAAGCTGGAACGTGATTTTGTTTCAAAGATCGGAGCAGGGTGTTCAGCTCCTGTGGCTGTGAATGCTATTATCAAAGGTGAAGACATTACCGTGAAAGCAATGCTCGGTTATCCTAACGGAACCAACATTATGCATAAAGAGTTAACTGCTGTAGTAAGTGACTGTGATCTTCTTGGAAAGCAGTTGGCAGAAGCGATGATCAAGGATGGAGCATTAGATATTTTAGAAAAAGCAGAAGAGATCGCTTTTAAGGATGAAATGCCTGAGAGGTTGTAGGTTTTTTCGGGAGACGCATTTCAAATTAATATTTGTAAAATAGATTTATTTCCACGTAATATTGTCTTTGATGACTTTGGCGGGGCTTCCTGCCAGGATGGTGTCTGTGGTATGATATGCTTTGGTTAAGAGACTGTTGGCAGCGATAATTGTGTTCTCAGGTATCATGGCACCTTTTAATACAGTACTTCTTGTACCGATCCATACTTTGTTCCCGATGGTGATGGCTTTATCTTCATTGATGATATGGGAATCATGGTTATAGATCTCATGATAGTCTGTATCCATAATGAGTGAGTCCCAGGCAAAAATACAATTTTGTCCTATGGTGATCTTTTTATGGCAGATAAGTTTTGATTTTGCAGAGATCAAAAAGTTTTCACCTATCTCCAACATTCCTCTTTTACCCACTTCAATTTTAGAAGCTTTTCCAATCTTACACTTACCTTGAAAGGTAATAGTACCTTCTATATGAAGGATGGTTCTTTCATAGGCGAAATCTACCAGCCTTACATTGCCAAAGCCGATACGTACAATGCCGGTTCTGTTTTTATGAAGTATGACTTTTCCGCTTAAGCAAGAGAGTTTTGTTTTCCGTGAGACGATAATGGGGAGTTTAATAGCATCTTTAAAAGGTAATAATCGGAAGTTTACATAAATGCTTTTTGGTAAACCGGCAAGATAGTGTAAAATGTTTACTGTTTTATCTGTTTTCATAGCGATCCGGAGTATATAAAGATTTTGAATAAATCTATTTTATCAGAAAAGTATTAAAGAATATAAGGTAAAAAGAGAAAATTAAGAGAGTGAGTAAAAAAGGTTCTACCAAGCCAAGAAGGCTTAGTAGAGTAGTTCCTAGAACTGGTAGTTAAGACCGAAGTTCCAAGTATCTTGTGTAGTATCAAGTGATACATCACCATCTGTAGTTGTATATGTATCATCATCATTATAAATACTTGTATAATCTACGAATACAGATATATTGTCTGTAAAGCTATATGCTGCACCGATTCCCCAAGAGAAACCGTCAAGACTGTCTGTACCCCATTGGTTATATCCATTGTTTGCAAATTTCTGAGAAATTGTTGCATCTGTTGATCCATAACCAAGAAGTGCATAAACGTCAAATGCGTCTGTTACTGGGTACATTGGTTTAACATAAAGTCCCCATGCATCAATACTAACATCATATGCTTGACCGTCAACTGTATAAGTTGTGTCAGCACCAAACCAGTATCTACCTTCGATTGCTACATATTGATTGAATTTATAACCAGCATCGATCATGAATTCATTGTGGCTGTCATCTAATAGGTTTACAGAACCTTGTCCAGCATAGTTACCATTAGCATCATACACAGGACCTGTATAATCAACTGTGTTAGTTAGGTAACCATAAGCTGCACCGATATAGAATCCAGAATCAGTTACAACTGGCTCAGGTACTACTACAGGCTCTTCTACTGGAGCGATATCTCCTCCTGCTACTGCGAACGAACTCATTGCTAATACAGCTACTGCTGATAAAACGATATTTTTCATAATATCTCCTTGTTATTTTAAGATGACGAATTATAACATTGATTTATCTTGAATGTCAAGTAAATTGGTGTAAAAATTAATAAATAAATAACGAAATATTAACAAAGCCCCTATTGCAGGGCGTCAGCTGGGTTGTTTCTTACATTCTTTATGATCATTATTTTCATGAAATAACCTTGATATTATCATCTACAAGCTAGATAGAAGCGGAGGATGATAAATAAATTAACAAAGGTTAACAGCTTTTGAATGATTAATTATTTTTTATTTACTATATTTGAGTATTTATCACTGCTGACAGGTTGTCAATAGTCAGTTAAGAGCAATTTTGATAAAATGATTTTTAATAATAATGCAGAGGATAGTGTAAATGAATCATTTTAAACAAGTTGTCAGGTTTACTGTTTTGCTGTTAATGGCTACACCTCTTTTTGCCTATAAGGAGATCGTTGTGGATCTCTCCGAGCAAATGGCTTATGCCATAGAAGATGGTTTTGTTGCTTTTGAAGGGCGTGTCTCTTCGGGAGTGATGGGAAGAGACACACCTCCAGGGGAGTACCGCATTTTGCAGAAGAAACGTTACCATAAGTCCAACCTCTGGCCAAAGCCTAAGGGTGGAGCGAAGATGAACTATATGCTGCGTCTTTCCAATACGGGTATTGCGATGCACCTTGGGCATGTGCCTAAAAAAGGACCGGCATCACATGGGTGCATAAGGATGAAAAACGGTTTTGCCCAGCGTATGTTCAAATGGGCAAGGGTTGGCATTCCGGTCTATGTAGAAGGAGATGCGCTGGATTATGTGCATTTCAGAAATTGGGTGAGAGACGGTTCTTATGCCGGTGACTATGGGACCATTGATTATCATGATTGAAACATAATGTTGTGATGTAGCGTTCAGGTTTAAGCGTTAAGAAAGAGCAATATCCTTAAGACGTTTGTTTTTTAAAGCTCTTAATAATAAGTATGATCACGATTATTTCTATACCTAAAAGTAAAAAGTGCAGGTTATAGACTTGTGTTTGATTATTTTCTATATTATATAGATTTAAGACCTTATAAAAGATGTATGCAATCCCCATTCCTAAAAGATATCCTAACTGTTTGGCTGTATCAAGTTTTGTCAGGAGTGTATCGGTTTTAAGCAGCAGAGTTTCTGCCCTGACAAGGTAAGAGCCAAAGACAAAAGTGATCTGATAACCTATATAGATAAGAAGGGCAGTCTGATAGCTGTAGGAGTGGTAGAGAAAATAGAGTATGGCTCCCAACAATACCAGTTCTACAAAAAGTGAGATACGGAAAAACCATTTTGCATTGAGTATATAATTGTAGAGTCTTGCCACGGCTAACATTGCCAATGCCAAAAAAACACCTCCCAGAGAATAGATGGAAGGTTCCAAAGGTGCATAGAGTGTAAAGATCGCTCCTACACTCAGCCCTAGAAAGAGTGAGTTGAAGAACTTGTAACGGATGAACCATTTGGGGATTATTGTCAGCATGTGGGTATTATATCCTATTCAAATTTGTGTTTTCATATTTGGTTTGTTGGTGTAGTGGGGACACTACACCCTACGGATGCAGGATTATATAAAAGTTAAAATTGCTGTAGGGTGTTGTGCCCTCACAACACCAAATAAGTGTATTTAAAAACTATACTTTATCTTTGCATAAAGACTTGCGCCTTCTGTTGCGTAACCATAAACAGACTGATATTCTTTGTCAAAAATGTTCCTCGCATGGATATTAAGATCGAGGTCTTCAGCTATCTTTGTACTGAAGTTCAGATTCCATAGTGTGTAGTTTCCTGTCGGTACATCTGCAGCGATAGGGAAGCCGCCATCTGTGTCGATCCGGTCTCCGATATACTGTGCATCGATACTAAAGTGCATGTGATTATCCATGTAGTAGTTTACAGAAGCATTAAGTGTGTCTTTTGCGCGTCTTGGAAGATCCGTACCGTCTTCTTTTTCAAAGTCTATGAGGTGTGTATAGTTTGCTGAGAACAAAAGATGTTCCAGCGGAGAATAGTTTCCTGTCAACTCAAGACCGGAAAAACGGGATTTTCCACTGACATTATAGTAGCCGTAATTGATATAATCATAATCGATCGTGTCTTCTATTTTATTGTTAAAATAGGTGATGGTTAGATATTTTTTATAACTTGCCGAGACATCAAATCCTTTGGTATAACTGGGGTTAAGGAAGGTTCCAAATGCAGTATTTGCCAATTGATAGGAGCTTGGGGCATCGTAAGACGTATAATAGTTTGCAGAAGTTGTAAAGCCTTCCATAAAAGTGTGATCATGTTTAAGACCTATTTTATAGCTTGTTTTATTGTCAAATGCATCATAGGAATCATATCTTAAATTTGTTTCAAGCATTGTGTTTTCATTGATGTTGTAAATGTTGGAAATATAGATGGCTTTGTTTGTGTATGCCGCCTGGCTTTCCGGGAAATCATTGTATTGATTGAAGCCATCTATATCTTTGTATTCCAGACCTAAAACGATTTTGCCGACACTGTAATCGTACTTGTTGATGAGTGAATACTCTTTGAGTGTGGCTTTATAGACATTGACCCCATCTCCGTAAAAACCTGTGGTGAAATATTCTCTCTCATATTCACCTTTGCCTGCATGGAAGAGAGCCGAGAATTTGTCCAGACTAAAGTCATAATCCAAAGCATAGTTTTTTTGGTCGGATGTCGCATGACTGTACGTGTCGTTTGCCTGATCTATGGAATAGGAATCATCATATTGGGTTTTTGTTTTGTAACGATTGTAAGAGAGGGAGAGTTTATTGTTTTCATTGAAAGCATACCCCAGTTTGACATTTCCGTTTTTATTTTCATATCCGTCTGCTTCTGCATCTCTTGGTGCCAGTGCAGAGAAGCCATCTGTTTTAAGGTAGGAACCTAAAACTTGAGCGGAAAGCTTTTCATCTTTATAGGACAGGTCTGCATCTACCCCTCTGGTATTGTATGATCCGTAAGAGAGCGCGAGTGAACCGTGAACGCCTTCTTTGGGTTGTTTGGTAATAATGTTGATGACACCTGCCGAAGCATTGGAACCCCAGATAGAGCTTGACCCACCCTTGATGATCTCGATCTGTTCAATGTTGTTTGTGGTCAGGGCATCGAGCAGGGCAGTGCCATTGGTGGTGCTTGGATCATTGAGTCTCATTCCGTCCAGGAGTACCAGTACATTTCCTGAATCCATCCCCCTGACAAAAAAAGAAGTTGGCTGTCCAAGACCTCCGGAGTTGGCAACCTGTATGCCTGCTGTAGTATTGATGGCCTGTGCCACGGTCTGATAGCCTTTTTCTTCGATATCCTCAGCGGTAATGACCGTTACATTAGAAGTTGTTTCATTAATGGATTGTTCTGTTTTGTTGGCCGAGACTACGGTGATCTCTCCGATGTCTTCGGCTGCGTTGATGTTTGTTGTCAGTAGTAGTGTTGCCGTGATGAGGCTGAGGGATTTTATTGTCATGGTGTTTCCTAATATATTCAAATGATAAAAGCCTTTCGGCAAATATTTTATTTTATGTAAATTTTGTGATGTGGCGTGTTGAAAACGCACCTTACGGTTATAGTGAGATAGGAGGGGAAGTTTTGTATTCTGCTATTTTAAAGGCATATTTATGGTATTGGAAATTACTGTCTATGGTACACAATTTATTGAGTGTGGAGTACATCGCAATAATTGCCAGTGAGTAGTAATGTTTCGTATAGCCTCGTAAGTGTTTCATACGCGGATTTTACACTAATTTAAATAAAATCGAGTATAATCCTTAAAAATATTTTCATAATACTCAGGAGAAATAAATGGCAATTGAGACAGTTTCATCAACAGAAGAATTTAAAGCATTGGTAGCAGAAGTTACTTCACAGGAAGGTTACAGAGAGCCGGTCGCATTTGGTATTGCAAGAGTGGACAGAGGTCAAAAAAATGCAGAGAAAGTGCTTCAGGCGAATTTTGGACTGATTAACTGGAAAGAAAATTTTGGTTCAGCAGCAGTTTTCATGAAAGCACTGAGAGAAGCACATTGCGATGTGGACTGTTCCGGTTCGGAGTTTGTCACAACGATTAACGATAACTTTGTGCAGAATTGTATGGCTGCTTTTGCACCTTATCTTGCTGAGGCAACAGGGGATGCCCATAAAAATGTACAGGTGATCAAAACATTAGCAGCAATGGAAGACATCGCTAAGAATTTCAGAATTGTATTTTTATTTGAAGATGCGAACCCTGAGTCCGTGGAAGCGGTCTATTTGAAACTGTATGCACTTTCTCTTGGAAAAGCAGCATTGAGAACAGTAAACCTGAACGGGGCATTCGGGATACTGTCCAATGTGGCATGGGTAGGTAATACACCGTATGAACTTGACTACCTTAGAGAAAATGAAATTGAGATGAAACTTAACGGTACCTATCCGACCGTGGACTCTGTAGATAAATTCCCAAGATTTTTACAGCATGTGATCCCTGCAGATAATACAAGGATCCTTGAGGCTTCTAAAGTAAGAATGGGTGCACAGTTGGCAGCGGGTACAACGGTTATGCCGGGTGCTTCCTACATTAACTTTAATGCCGGAACACTCGGTCCGGTCATGGTTGAGGGGCGTATCTCTTCTTCTGCGATCGTCGGTGCGGGTTCCGATGTTGGAGGGGGAGCAAGTATCCTTGGTGTACTTTCCGGAACAGACGGAAACCCTATCAGTATCGGTGAGAACACTTTGCTTGGTGCGAATTCGACTTGTGGGATACCTCTTGGCGATGCCTGTATCATTGATGGCGGTGTCGCGGTCTTTGCCGGAACAAAAGTAAAAGTGTCTCCTTCAGAACTTGAGAAGATCAAAGCAGCGAATCCGGATGCAGGTCTTGAAAATAAAGAAATATTCAGAGCTGACGAATTGCAGGGGCTTAATGGGCTTCATTTCAGACAGGATTCTACGACAGGTGAGTATATCGTCAGAAGATCTACGAGAGAAGTTGTGTTGAATGAGGACTTGCACTAGGATTTTATGTTTTGGTGTAGTGGGGACACTACACCCTACAGATGCAGGATTAAATGAAAGCTCAAATTGCTGTAGGGTGTTGTGCCCTCACAACACCAATTTTCTATAAGACAAGGGTATGAAATGAACGAAGAAAATGTAGTAGAACGTGTCTGTCTTCTGGCGATGATGAAAAAAGAGCCGAATGAATCGCTTTCAGATATTCAGAAAATGTTGGTTGAAACGGGTATGTTTGAGATGAAAGAGTGTAAAGAGGTTTTTAAACAGCTTCAGGATGAGCAGTATCTTTCTGCTGAAGGAAGTCTTACTATGAAGGGTGTGATGGAAGCGAAAGTAGCTGAGGAAATGTTCAAACAATGAGAACCATTAAGCAAACGACAATAGTTTGTCGTTTGTAGGTGGAGCTTATTTGTTTTTATGAAATTTCCTTTTATTTGAATTGTGGTGTTGTTTCTCTCTTCATTTTTTTAGAAAAAACGAAGCAAAAAATCGTCGTCTTTCTCGAATCGCTCTGCTTTCAAAGGCGTTCAAGACGACAAGCACACTAGCGTGTGATTTAATAGAAAAGTGCGTATTCACGCACAAAAAGGATACTATATGCGTGTCGATAAATGGTTGTCAGCGGTGAATGTGGTGAAGCGTCGTACGATCGCTACGGATATGTTGAAATCCGGTGTGGTTTTTGTGAATGATTTGAAGGCAAAAGCTTCCAAAGATGTGAAGATTGGCGATAAGGTGACCATTGAGTATCTAAAAGGACCGAAATCCTATGAAGTGTTGCAAATACCGACAACAAAGACGATTCCCAAGAGTCAAAAAGAAGAATACGTTAAAGAACTGTAGGGTGTGCAATTGCACACCAAAGATTAACGGTGTGCAATTGCACACTCTACGGAGATAAATATGAATATGAAACAAAAATTTGAAAGACTGTTTAATAATGAAATGTCGACAGAAGAAGCACGTCAATTTCTTATAGACCTTTATGAAAAAGGTGAAAGCGGTTCAGACATTGCGGCAGCAGCATCAGTCATGCGTGAGCATTCCATAAAACTTGAACTTTCAGATGAGCTACGTGAAAAAGCGATAGATATTGTGGGTACAGGCGGAGACAAAAGCGGTTCGTTTAATATTTCTACTACGGTATCTCTTTTGCTTGCTTCTCTTGGACGTGTGGTGGCAAAACATGGGAACAGAAGCATTACGTCAAATTCCGGTTCAACTGATGTACTTGAAGCTTTGGGTATTAATCTTGACCTTTCTATAGATAAAAAGATTAAAATGCTTGAAGAGACAGGATTTTGCTTTTTCCCTGCGACAGACCATCATCCTGCCATGAAGCATATTATGCCAATACGCAAGTCCATTGAGCATAGAACAATTTTTAATCTTTTGGGTCCATTGACTAATCCTGCCGGTACTCAAAAATATATGTTAGGTGTATTTGATCCGGCATACATTAAACGTATGGCTGAAGCATTGCTTGAGCTTGATACAAAAAGAGCGTATGTTGTTTCTTCTCATGACGGGATGGATGAACTTTCTCTTTCCGGAAACTCTTCATTTGCTTATGTAGAGGACAATCGTATTTCAGAAGGTGAAATAAACCCTGAAGCACTGGGCTTTAAAATTGCAACAAAAGAGGCAATACAGGGAGGAGATGCAAGAGTAAATGCACAGATCACTAGAGATATCTTCTCAGGCTTAGAAAAAGGAGCTAAAAGAGACATTATCGTACTCAATGCTGCTTTTGCTCTGTTTGTTGATGGAAACGTTAGAGATATTAGTGAAGCGATTGATTTGGCTAAAGCAGGACTAGACTCAGGAAAAGCTGCGAAGCATTTGGAACGTATTGCCAAAGTTTCAACTACGTTATAGAGGACGTTATGGTAAAAGAAATTGTTGCATCACTGTCTGAATTAGATACTGTAGTAGAGTATTTAGAAAGTATATTACCAAGCAATGCCATTGTATTCCTACGAGGTGATCTTGCAGCCGGGAAAACCACATTAACACAGGCGATCGCCAAATTTAAAGGTATCAAAAGTGAAGTGACTTCTCCCACCTTCTCTTTGCAGCAGTGTTATCTGGCTGATGACGGTACTGCATTATACCACTATGACCTCTATCGTCTTGATCATGAAGAATTTATGCAGTTAGGACTTTTTGAAGAGTTTGAGAAATCAGGCTGGCATATGGTTGAGTGGGGGAGTGATGCGCTTAAAACCTTTTTAGAAGGTGTTGGCTATAATGTGTCCATTGTAGAAATAAAAGCCAATAATGACAAAAGAACATACAGGATAACCATTTAATGCATACACTTGAAGCCAAAGCTCTGGCAAAGACCATCAAAAAAACAAATATCGTACATGATATTTCTCTTACTGTTAAAAGTAAAGAGAT
>Ga0256834_1001383_pt1 | contig 16558 bp, 14 predicted proteins | sample 4281140metaG_FD_190536 | JGI IMG/M metagenome (GOLD analysis project Ga0256834, IMG submission 190536) | Hydrothermal vent microbial communities from East Pacific Rise, Pacific Ocean - 4281-140 | ecosystem: Environmental > Aquatic > Marine > Hydrothermal vents | place: Pacific Ocean: East...
GGCTGGATCAAAGTCTGTGATGTTACCAAGCATATAGCGGATGGTATTTCGGATCTTGCGATAACTGTCAGCCACCTGTTTCAGAATTTCATCGGAGACCTTGACGTCATCACGGTAATCCTCACTGGAGACCCAGAGGCGGAGAATTTCCGCACCAAACTTCTGGATCACCTCGCTGGGCGCCACAACATTACCAATGGATTTGGACATCTTCTTGCCCTGTCCGTCCACCACATAGCCATGGGTCAACACACCTTTGTAGGGTGCCCGGCCCCTGGTCCCGACAGAGGTAAGCAATGAGCTCTGGAACCAGCCACGATGCTGATCACTGCCCTCAAGGTAGAGATCGGCAGGAGCACGAAGTTCAGGACGCGCTTCCACAACCGCCGCGTGAGAGCTCCCCGAATCGAACCAGACATCGAGGATATCCTCCTCTTTTTCAAATTCTGTTGCCCCGCAGGAGCTGCAGCTGTACCCCTCATCAAGAAAATCCGAGAGCTCGTGACGAAACCATGCATCGGCCCCTTCCTTACGAAACAACTCGTCAATGCGTGCAACAAGTGCCTCACTCTTCACCACTTCCCCACAGGCCCGGCAGGAGACAACGGTTATGGGAACGCCCCAGGTACGCTGCCGCGACAGACACCAGTCGGGACGGTTTTCCACCATGGAGTGAATGCGCTGCATCCCCCACGCCGGTGTCCACTGCACGTTCTCGATCTCAGCCAGGGCTTTCTTCTTCAGGTCATTGACCTCCATGGAGATAAACCACTGCGGTGTGGCCCGGTACATGACCGGTTTTTTACAGCGCCAGCAGTGGGGATAGCTGTGATCTATCGAATCCTCATGGAGCAGGGCACCGGAGGCCGCCATATCCGCATTGATAACCGTATTCACTGCAGGTACCTGCTGCCCGGCGTATTGACCCGCTTCCTCGGTGTAACGTCCCTCACTGTCAACCGGCGAGAGGATATCAAGGTCATAGCGAAGACCGGTGAGATAATCGTCCGCACCATGCCCGGGAGCGGTATGAACACAGCCGGTTCCAGCCTCAAGGGTCACATAATTTGCAAGGACCATTAAAGAGTCCCGGTCCAGGAAGGGGTGGCGGCATTTCCGGTTTTCAAGACCCTTTGCAGAGAAGGTGGCCACAACAGAGTAATCCGCAATCCCCATCTTCTCCATAACCCCTTCCACCATATCTCTGGCCATGATAAGAGTTTCAGATCCGCTCTTTACCGCGGCATACTCAAAATCAGGATGAAAGGCAACTGCCAGATTTGCAGGAAGTGTCCAGGGTGTGGTGGTCCAGATAACAACAGAGAGACTGTTGCCGGCCAGGGCCGGGTCAATATCGGACCAGTCCTCTTCAACTGCAAACTTCACATAGATGGAAGGAGAGCTGTGATCATAATATTCCACCTCGGCTTCAGCCAGGGCAGTGGTACAGGTGGAACACCAGTAGACCGGTTTCTTGTTGCGGATCACCGAACCGGACAGCAGAAACTTGTTGAACTCTCTGGCAATTGTTGCCTGATAGTCATAATTCATGGTGAGATAGGGATTATCCCAGTCACCATGGACACCCAGTCGTTTAAACTCCTGCTTCTGGGTCTTGATCCATTTCTCTGCATACTTGCGGCAGGCACCGCGCTTGGAAATTTTGGGGATGGAATTCTTTTTCTCGCCAAGCTCCTGATCAACGTTGTGCTCGATGGGCAGCCCATGACAGTCCCAGCCGGGAATATACGGAGCCTGAAAACCTGCCATGCGGCGGGATTTCAGAATAATGTCCTTTAAAATCTTATTAAAAGCAGTACCGAGATGGATATGCCCATTGGCATAAGGAGGGCCGTCATGAAGCACATAGAGGGGCTTTCCCTCGGCATGCTCCTGCAGCATTCCGTACAGATCTTCTTTTTCCCAGCGTTTAAGGTACATTGGCTCTTTCTGATTCAGATTGGCCTTCATCTTAAACTTGGTCTGCGGCAGATTCAGGGTGTCCCTGTAATCCATAACTCTCTCCTTATATAAAACATACTGGTCAGTTTGAGGTAAAAAAAATATACAACAGTAAAGGGGTTAAATTTACCAACTGCAGTCGAACTTGCAAGTAAAAATGGTAAAAACCATTGAAAACAGCTTTAAATTTGACAACAGTGAACGCCTTAATTAGAGTAGGAATGTTAGATATTTCATTAAATTCATTTCAAATCATTATATGTAGAGCTTACGAATGACAAAAGTAATTGCCATGGCAGGCAAAGGCGGGACAGGTAAAACCACCACATCCGCCCTCCTGACCAGATATTTACTCAACAAAAAAGAGACTCCGTTTCTCCTTGTTGACGCTGATGCCAACGCCAATCTCAATGAACTTCTCGGCCTTGATGTCAACCTGACCCTTGGCCAGATTCGTAAAGAACTCAAGGGTGAACTGCCACCCAACGTCACCCGGGACCAGTTCATGGAGATGAAGATCCACCAGGCACTTATTGAAGAGAGCGGTTTTGATCTTCTTGTCATGGGACAACCCGACGGACCCGGCTGCTACTGCGCCGCCAACCAGTATCTTGCCATGACCATGGATAAGCTTGCTGAAAATTACAAATACATCATCGTTGACAACGAGGCGGGTATGGAGCATCTGAGCCGCATGAACATGCGCAGCATCGATTACCTGCTGGTCACCTCCGATCCGTCTGCCCGCGGCATACTCACCGCCAGACGAATTTCAGAAATCACCGAACCACTGGGACTTGAGATAAAAAATCAGTATCTTCTGGTGAACCGGGCTCCACAGCCGGTGCCCCCTGCCCTGCAGGAAAAAATTGATGAGGCAGTGGCCGATTCCGGAATGGAGCTTGGCGGGATCATTCCTTCAAGTGACGTACTCATCAGTCAGGAGCTCAGCGGCAAGTCCTATATCGGGCTGGATGATTCAGCAGATATTATCCAGACAGTCAACGAAATATTTGACAGAATTTTCTCCTAACCTGCCACCTGTTATTATACTCCGTGTCCAGTCAAGAATATAGAGAAGATAAAGCAACACCCGGCAACGTCATGATCGAAATGATCAAGGTGAGCCGTACATATGACCCGAACATAACTGCGCTCTCCGATATATCGCTGTCCATTGCCACCGGAGAGATGTTTTTTCTCATCGGCCGAAGCGGTGCCGGGAAGACCACCCTCCTGAAGCTTATCTGCAACATGGAAACCCCGAGCAACGGTCTCATCGAAGTTGCCGGCTACAATATCAACAAACTGAAAGGCAAGGACCTTGCCCACCTGAGACAGAAAATCGGAGTCGCCTACCAGGATTTCAAGCTGCTCAGTAACCGCACCGTTGCTGAAAACATAGCAATTGCCATGGAAGTCTCCTACAAAAAGCCCCGGGCCATCAGGCATCGGGTGCGTGATCTTCTGGAGCAATTACAACTAGTGGACAAGCATGACACCCTCACCGGTGAACTTTCCCGTGGTGAGCAGCAGCGGGTTGCCCTGGCACGATCCGTCGCCAATTCGCCACGCCTCATCCTTGTGGATGAGCCAACGGGAAACCTTGACGCATCAACCACAAAACGGGTCATGGAACTTCTTACCCGCTGTAACAAAGCCGGTGCCACCATTGTGATCGCCACCCATGACGACTCCATCTACCAGCAGGGCAACCACAGAATCATGGAGCTGCGTGACGGCAACATCCACTCCCTCACAAGGGGGCAACTCTCATGAATTTCTGGTTCGCAGTCTTCAGACAGGCGGGACGTAACCTCAGGCAGACATGGACTTCCCAGTTCATGACCTTTCTCACAGTGAGCCTTTCCGTACTCATCTTTGCCTTTTTCTATCTTATCTACACCAACATGCTTGGCGCAGGTGACCGCCTAAGTGATGATCTCCGGCTTATCGTCTATCTCGAAGAAGAGCCGGGCCCCCAGATGCAGGAGCAGCTGCGCCGGAAAATACAGAACTTTGATGACGTTGAAGAGATCCATTTTATCTCGCGGGAAGAGGCCTATCAGCGTTTTGCCAGACAGCTTGGAGAGAATTCCGATGTGTTAAAAGACATGCCCAAAAATTTTCTCCCCGCCTCCATTGAGGTGATTCCCTTAAAAAGTCTGCGCGGTTACAACCAGATAAAACTCTTTTCAGAATACCTGGCCAACCTGCCCGGTACGGAGAAAGTACAGTATGGCCAGGAGTGGGTGGAGCGTTTCTATTACTTTACCAGGCTGCTCACCATCGTTGTTTTTCTCTCTGGTACGCTCCTGATCCTCACCGCCACCTTTATGGTTGCCTACACCATCAGGCTCACCATCATGGGACGACAGGACGAACTGGAACTCCTGAAACTTGTCGGTGCCACCAACAGCTATATCCGAACCCCCTTTCTCATTGAAGGGATTCTCCAGGGATTCATGGGCTCCATCATCGGCCTCACTGCACTCTACGGCCTGTTCCAGTGGATCAGCTCCCACTTTGCAGGACCGGGCCTCTTAAGTCTGTTTCAGTTTTCTTTTTTCCCGCCCATTGTTATTTTTCTTATCATCCTCTCCTCCATCTGCCTCTGCAGCATCGGCAGTTATACTTCCATCAGAAAATTTCTCCGAATCTGATGCCTCGTCAACACACCGCACCCGGATATCTCAGGCTCACAGGCCAAAATACTCTCATACTGTTACTCTTCTGGAGCGTGCTCGCCTGTCCCTTCACAGTACCTGCCGTCAGCGGGGCTGCAACAGATCGAAAGGCGGAAAAACAGCGTATCAGACAGAGTATAAACAAGTTCAGTATCAATATCAGCAAACTCCAGGACGGCATTGCAGGACAGTTACAGCAGATAGAGTTCAGTAAAAAAAAGAAACGCAGTCTTCTAGATGAGCTCAATGCAATCAACAGCAGACTGGTGGCCCAGCTTGAAAAGCTGCACATCCTTGAACAGCGGATGGCCACACAGGAGGAACTGATTGCCGCCAAAGAGCAGGAACTCCAGGAGGCAAAAGCCGCCAAGAAAGATGTCCAGGATCATCTTCAGGTGCGTATCAAGGCCTACTACAAGATGGGAAAAATCGGTATTGCCAATGTGGCCTTTTCCACAGAAAGCCTGCCGCAGATGCTGAAGTTTCGTGATTCCTTCGCCACTCTGATCGATTATGACAGGAACCTGATCAATGTCTTCCGCAATACCATTGCAGAGATACAGAAAGCCAAGGAGACCCTGAGCCTTGAAAAAACCGTTCTCAATGACTTTATTACCCAGGCACGCAAGGAACAGGATACCCTCAACACCATTAAAGCTGAAAAGGAAACCCTGCTCAGCCGAATAGAAACTCAAAAAGAGCTTCACGAACAGGCTGTCAAAGAGATGAAAAAAGTGGCAGATGACCTCTCACGCTCCCTTGAGTCTCTAAAGAGAGAGGATCAGCTCTTTGACCAGGGCTTTCTGCTCGACAAAGGCAAACATCCCGCTCCCATACAGGGGACTGTTATTGCCCGTTTCGGTGAAAAGCGCAAAAACCGTCTCGGAGTGAGCGGCCAGACCACCGGGATCACCATTGCCACAAGCGGTGTGCATCCGGTCAAGGCTATTTTCGAAGGTGAAGTACGCTACGCCTCCTATCTTTACGGATATGGAAATACCGTGATCATTGATCACGGGTTCCAGTACTTCAGCATCCTCTCACGGCTGGAAAAACTCCTGGTAAAGGAGGGTGACAAAGTGGAGCAGGGAGACACCATAGCCCTCACCGGTGATACCGCAACACTCATGGAAGAGGGGATCTACCTTGAAATCAGACATGGTTCCACCCCCCTTGACCCGCTACAGTGGCTTGACAACAGCGACCTTATTCTGCAATAATCAGAAGAATCGTTCTTTAATACACTGTTCCGGATTTCCCATACAAAAGGTGCCTTCAAAACTATTCTCAATTACTTCCAAAACGGACATCACGTGAAAATATTAACCACCCTCATCGCCACCCTTTCAATTTTTCTCTCCTGCAGCACTGTCCTGCATGCAGCAATATCCCAGGAACAGCGCGAAGCCACCTACCAGCAGCTTGAAACCTTTGCTAATGTACTCAGTATATTACAGGAAAACTACATCGATGAGATTGATGCGGACAAAACCATAGAGGGGGCAATCAGCGGCATGCTCCTCTCCCTCGACCCGCACTCTTCCTATCTTACTGCAGAGGACTTTGATGAACTCCAGGAGGAGACACGTGGAAATTTTTCTGGAATAGGAATTGAAGTCACCATCCGTGACGGCATCCTCACCGTCATTTCTCCCATTGAAGGAACCCCCGCCGACAAGGCCGGGCTGCAGGCCAAAGATCTGATTGTGAAGATCAACGGGGAGGCGACCAAGGATATGCCATCCATGGAAGCCATAAAACTCCTCCGCGGTCCAAAGGGAAGCAAGGTCATGATTTCAATATATCGTGACGGCTGGCAGGAGCTCAAGGATTTCACCATTGTCCGTGATATTATTTCACTGCACAGTGTTAACGGCATGTTTCTGGAACCCGGCTTTGCCTATGTGCGGATCACAAACTTCCAGGGGCAGACCACCAAAGATGTCAAAGAACTGCTCCAGAAACTCGAGGAAAAACATCACATCAAAGGACTCATCCTTGATCTCCGTAACAATCCCGGTGGACTTCTTGATCAGGCGATTTCCGTCTCTGATATCTTCCTTGAAAAGGGTCTTGTGGTGTACACCAAGGGGCGTATCCAGGAACAAAACATGACATTTCAGGCCCATTCCAACAATGGCAAGAACCTCTACCCCCTGGTTATTCTGGTAAACGAAGGTTCAGCCAGTGCCTCGGAAATTGTGGCCGGAGCAATCCAGGACCATAAACGTGGAGTGATTGTGGGAACCAAGACCTTTGGCAAGGGCTCCGTACAGACAATTCTTCCCATGCCCGGCGGATCAGGTCTCAGAATAACAACCGCCCGCTACTTCACCCCGAACGGCAGATCAATCCAGGCAACGGGCATTGTTCCCGACGTGGAGGTTCCCTATATCCCCTATGTCAAGCAGGAGAAGGACGAGCGGATACTCCCGAATTTTCTACGGGAGGCGGACCTGAAAAACCACATCCTGAACAGCAGTGAAGACAACAGGAAGGCAGAAGAGAAACCCTCCGGGGCAGACGACACTGCAGCACAAAAAGAACGGAGAAAAATCGCTGATCGTCTGAAAAAAGACAACCAGCTCCGCAGTGCCCTGAACATCTTAAAAAGTCTGAATCTCTACACCGAGTACAGAACCAGTTCTGCAACAGATGGAGTCAAACCGGACCTCAAGAAAACCGAATAGACACGACTTCCGTCAGAAGCCCAGCTCTTTCAGAAAGCGCTCATCTTTTGACCAGTTTTTCCTGACCTTTACCCAGAGCTTTAAGAGCACCTTCTGGCCCAGCAGTTTCTCAATATCCTTGCGTGCCGCAATGCCGATGCTCTTCAGCTTCTTGCCGCCCTTCCCGATGACAATACCCTTCTGTGAGCCTCTCTCCAGAACAATTGTCGCATGGATGGTGGTCATCCGCTTCTTCTCGTCGTCCTGAAAGGACTCAATGGTCACCGCCGATGAATAGGGAATTTCCTGACCGGTGAGCAGGAAGACCTTCTCCCTGACAATTTCGGCCACCAGAAATCTCTCGGTCGCGTTCGTTGGAATATCCTCTGGAAAATAGCGTGGGCCCATGGGAAGGAGCGTGAGCAGCTCATTCAGTACAGCATCCGTCCCTTCACCGGTGAGGGCGGAGACGGGCATCACACTGTGGAACGGATAGAGTTCCGAGTAGTGTTGTATCATGGGCAGCAGCAGTTCCTTGTCCTGAAGATCCACTTTATTCAGGACAAGGATAACCGGTGCCTCAACACCGTCCATCTGCTCAATCATCTCTTTATTTTTCTCCTCTGCTACCTTTTCGGGCAGGGGCAGAGAAACATCTATCATGTAGAGAATCACATCAACTTCCTTGAGACTCTCCATGGCAATGCGCACCATCTCGCGGTTCAGCGGCTGACGCGCCTTATGCAGGCCTGGAGTATCAAGGAGAACAACCTGATAGCCCTCACCGTTCACCACTCCGAGGATCCGGTTTCTGGTGGTCTGGGGTTTATGACTGACAATGGAAATCTTTTGACCAAGAAACTGGTTCATCAGTGTTGATTTACCGGCATTCGGGGGGCCTACAATGGCCACCATACCAGAGCGGATGCTTTCACCTAGAAAATCGTTTATATCTATCAATCTCTCAATCCTTCATTATGAATAAAAATAATTCTTTTTTAAAGTGCTCAAAATTAAAAAGCACACTATAGTAAAAAGGTTATGCTTTATAGTTTACTATAGCAAACTTAGCAGAAAACATCTTTTATTTCACAACTCGGGCAAAAAGGCGACATTGCGTGGCAACAACAGGGAAACTCATAGAATATCTTGATGGAGGCAAATTTCTCTGTGCCTATGTCACCGGCTGCCAGGCCAAACGTCTGCGTCTCATCAATCAGAACGGCCGGGAAATGAACCTTCCCCTGTCCCGGGTCGTACACTGCTCCGAGAAGACCCACTCCGTGGAACTCCCCCGTGAAGAGCTCAGCCGTCAGCTCATGGAAACGGCCGAGAAGAGAAAGCAGCTCATGGAGACGATCAATCTTCAGGAGATATGGGAACTCACCTCCGACGAACCCACGGACACCTTCCAGCCGGCCTTTCTGGCTGAACTCAGTTTTGGCAAGGATGCCGACGACGATATCGTTGCAGCCTTCCTTCGCTCAGTTTTTGTGGACCGGCTCTACTTCAAATACAGAGAGAACAAGGTCCTTGCCCACACAGCCGTGCAGATCGAACAGATCCGCAGACAGCGCGACAAGGAGGAGAAGACCAAAACCCTTATCGCCATGGGTGCAGAATTCCTCCAAAAGGTCCACAACAGCAGCAGAAAAGACCTTGAAATAGACAGTAACGGCAAGGAATGCCTCGCCATCATCCGGGACTTCTATCTCGCCGGAGCCGACTCCAAACACGCCGACATTGCCCGGAAGATACTCAAAGCTGCCGGATTCAACAGGCCCCATGACCCATTCCACCTCCTGGTGAAGGCCGGTATCTGGGATGCCAATGAAAACATTCCGCTGCTCCGCAATGATCTCCCGGTGGTCTTCCCGTTACTCGGTATTCAGCAGGCAGAGATGCTCCTGCAGCAGGGAGTTGACAAACTCTTTAACGACCCGGCACGAAAAGATTTCACCAAGCTGCGCCCGATGACCATTGACGGGCCCACCACCCTTGATTTCGATGACGCCCTCACCATTGAAGAACAGAACGGGAACTATCTGGTGGGAGTCCACATCTCAGATGTGGCACACTATGTCCGCCCCGAAGATCCGCTCTTTATCGAAGCAATGCAGCGCGGCACCTCCATCTATTTCCCCGAAGGCCAGATTCCCATGCTGCCGCGCCATCTTTCCCAGGGCATCTGCAGTCTTATTCAGGGTGAACTCCGGGCGGCACTCAGTTTTATGATCCTTCTCTCCGATGAGGCCGAGGTCCTTAAAGTCCGCATCCATCCCTCCATCATAAAGGTTGCAAGACGCCTCACCTATGATGAAGCTGACACCATGATCAAGACAGACCCGGAACTTGCCATTCTCAACGATCTGCGCCGTAAGTTGCGCAACAAGCGACTTGATGCGGGAGCCCTGCTGCTGCCATTTCCCGATGTGAACATTCACATCCATGACGGCGCAAAGGTTCAGGTCAGTCTGGCTGACACCGACACCCCGTCACGGACCCTTGTCTCGGAGATGATGATACTCGCCAATACCCAGGCGGCACGATACGTTGCCGACAGGATGGCACCGGGCCTCTTCAGAGCCCAGAAGCCGCCGAAAAAACGGGTTGTTCATGGCCTGGACAACGATCTTTTCCTCAACTCAAAACAGCGAAAGATGCTGTCACGCGGCGAACTGCTCATCAACGCCCAGCCCCACAGCGGCCTTGGAGTCACCCAGTACACCACCATCACCTCCCCCATTCGCAGGCTCCTTGATCTTGTGATGCAGCACCAGATCCATTCACTGGTCCGCCGTGAAGAGGTCCGGTTCACCGAAGAGATGTGCAAGGACTTTACCTCTGTCATCGGCCGCACCCTGGCACGGGCCAACAATGTACGCCAGCAGCGCCATCGCTACTGGCTGCTCAAATACCTTGAGGCACGCAAGGGACAGCCCCAGAATGCCCTGGTACTTGAATCCGGTCCGAAACGGACCTTCCTCCTGCTCACAGACATCCTTTTAAACATTGATCTTCCCACCCCGACCAGAAACCGCCCGGAACCGGGCTGCAGGGTATCGGTCAAACTCACCAGGGTGGATGCACTTGACAACACCCTGCGCTTTGAGTGGTAAAGTAAAACAGAAAAAGATGACAGATACAAACGATCTCTGGGAACTGCTGGGGGACATGGAGGAGGAAGATCTTCCCCATGTGCTGACAAAACTCTTCACCATCTATGAAGAGATACTTGAACGCACCCCTGACGATCAGGGGGCAAAGAGCTTTTTCGAGCACCTTTCACGGGTGCTGTCACAGGTATCCGACTGCAATCTGAATCGCCGCTGAACGGTGATCACGAAGCCGCAGCACTCTACCTGTACAGCTCTGCAGCCGTAAAACTGCTGCCCTTTGCATCCTTGTCAGAGAGCAGGGGCTCATTTCCATCCAGGGGCCAGTCAATGGCTATTTCCGGATCATTCCAGATAATACAGCGTTCAAACCGGGGTGCATAAAAATCCGTGGTCCGGTAAAGAAATTCCGCCACATCAGAGAGTACCAGAAAACCGTGTCCAAAACCTTCAGGTATCCAGAGACTTTTTTTATTTTCCGCACTCAAGCGATCCCCCACCCATTTACCGAAAGTGGGCGAGCTTTTCCGCAGGTCAACTGCCACATCAAAGACTTCACCGACAACCACACGCACCAGCTTCCCCTGGGCCTGTTCAATCTGGTAGTGGATACCCCGAAGGACATTTTTCATTGAACGGGAATGATTATCCTGCACAAACGTTGTTTCAAGACCGGTCTGTTCCCGCCACTCTCTGGCGTTGAAACTCTCATAGAAAAAGCCCCGATCATCGCCAAACACGGTGGGTTCCACCAGAAGGACTTCCGGAATTGCTGTTGCTGTAACTTTCATATATTAGCCATACATTTTTTCATAATATTTCTGGTAGCTGCCGTCTATCACAGAGGCGACCCAGTCCTGGTTGGCAAGATACCAGTCCACGGTCCTGGCAATTCCCTCTTCAAAGGTGACCTGAGGCTCCCAGCCAAGCTGCTCTTTTATAAAAGAGGCATCAATGGCATAACGCCTGTCATGACCAAGCCTGTCCTTGACAAAGGTGATCAGTTCCCTGCGGGGAGCACCGGATGCCGGAAGCCCTATTTTTTCATCCAGGGTGTCACAGATAAGGGTTACCACCTCAAGGTTCTGCTTTTCGTTGTTACCGCCTATGTTATATGACTGACCGATCCTGCCCCTGACAAGGACCTCAACAATGGCCTCACAGTGATCCTTTACATAGAGCCAGTCACGCACATACTTTCCATCCCCGTATATCGGCAGCTCCTTTCCGGTCATTGAATTGTGAAAGACAAGGGGAATCAGCTTCTCCGGAAACTGGTAGGGACCATAATTATTTGAGCAGTTTGTAATCAGCACCGGCAGCTCATAGGTGTGCAGATAGGCATTCACCAGATGATCTGACGAAGCCTTTGATGCGGAATAGGGAGAACGGGGATCAAAGGGTGTGGTTTCAGTGAACATTCCGGTCTCACCCAGTGAGCCATAGACCTCATCGGTACTGACATGGAGAAAACGGGGATCATTGCCCTTCCAGTCACCGGACAGCCACGCCTTTCTGGCCGCCTCAAGAAGAGTAAAGGTGCCGACGATATTGGTCTGGATAAACGCAGCAGGTCCTGTTATTGAACGATCCACATGGGATTCTGCAGCAAAATGCACCACATAATCAATCTGTTCCTCAACAAAGAGTTTTTCCATTGCCGACGCATCACAGATATCAGCTTTCACAAACCGATACTGCTCACCCTCTTCAATCCCTTCAAGATTCTGGAGATTTCCGGCATAGGTCAGCTTGTCCAGATTTATGACACGCCAGTCAGGCTGTTCAGCCAGAATGAGGCGGACAAAATTTGCACCGATAAACCCGCAGCCACCGGTAACCAGAATTCTTCGATTTGTTTCCATACTTCACTCGTTTTTTAGTTTTCTTTCCGGACAAAAACGCCTATGTTTCACTCTTTGCTCCACAGAACAGACAGACGAAAGTCACAAATGGTGAGTATCACCATACAGCCGTCGGCCTTCCGGCTGTTTTTATACTACAAAACCCTAAAAATCTAAATAGATTCTTCCAATGAGTAAACAGCTGGAACAGGAAATAGCCAAGAGACGAACCTTTGGTATCATCAGTCACCCCGATGCAGGAAAAACAACCCTCACCGAAAAGCTCCTCCTCTATGGCGGTGCCATCAACATGGCCGGGGCCGTCAAGTCCCGAAAGGCGGATCGGCATGCCACCAGTGACTGGATGGCCATTGAGCAGGAGCGCGGCATCTCCGTCACCACCTCGGTGATGAAATTCACCTACGGTGATTACGAGGTCAACCTTCTGGACACCCCGGGCCATCAGGACTTTTCAGAAGATACCTACAGGGTGCTCACGGCAGTGGACTCCGCCATCATGGTCATTGATTCGGCCAAAGGTGTTGAGACCCAGACCGAAAAACTGATGGAGGTCTGTCGCATGCGCAACACGCCTCTTATCACCTTTATCAACAAACTTGACAGAGAGGGAATGGACCCCCTGGACATCCTTGCCGACATCGAAGACAAGCTCCAGATCGAGTGCACCCCCATGTCCTGGCCCATCGGTATGGGAAAGACCTTCAAAGGGGTCTATAATCTCTACAAGAAACAGATTCACCTCTTCACTGCCGGCAATGAAAAACGGGACCAGGGCGGTATCACCATCGAATCCCTGGAAGACCCGCGCCTCGATGAAATTCTGGGTGACCACGATGCGCAACTGCTCCGCGATGACATTGAACTCCTGGAAGGAGCAGCCAACCCCTTTGAATATGAACATTACCTCAGTGCCAGCCAGACGCCTGTCTTCTTCGGCTCTGCAGTGAATAACTTCGGGGTGCAGGAACTTCTCGATGCCTTTGTGGAAATGGCTCCGCCCCCGAGTGTCCGGGCCGCTGCCAGTCGTGATGTGCATCCAGATGAAGAGGACTTTTCAGGATTTGTCTTTAAGATACAGGCAAACATGAATCCGGCACATCGGGATCGTATTGCATTCTTTCGTATCTGTTCCGGAAAGTTCACCAGAGGAATGAAGGTCAGACACCACCGCCTGGGAAAAGACATCACCCTCTCCAATGCCACCATTTTCATGGCCCAGGACAGGGCCCATGTGGAAGAGGCCTGGCCTGGAGACATCATCGGGCTCCACAACCATGGCACCATCAAAATCGGAGACACATTCACCCCCAAAGAAGAGCTTAAATTCACCGGAATCCCCAACTTTGCCCCGGAACATTTCCGCAGGGTTATCCTGAAGAATCCGCTGAAGATGAAACAGCTCCAGAAGGGGCTGCAGCAGTTGGCTGAAGAGGGGGCAATCCAGGTTTTCCGCCCCAGGATAGGTACATCACACATCATGGGTGCAGTCGGTGTGCTGCAGTTTGAAGTCACCGTTGCCAGGCTGAAAAACGAATATGGGGTGGAGGCTATTTACGAACCGATAGACTATCAGGCGGCACGATGGGTCGAGTGCAGTGATAAAAAGAAACTGGCTGAATTCGAGCAGAAAAATCAGGGTTCACTGGCAACAGATGCGGAAGGATTCCTCACCTATCTTGCCCAGAATGAATGGATGCTGAACTTTTTCATGGAAAAATGGCCGGAGATTGAATTCCACAAGACGAGGGAGAATATCTGACGGCATGGAGGGACAATGGAGGGTGCTGAACAGCGGAAGCAGACCCGCTCCCTCCGGCGGAAAAATCACATCCCGGCAGTACTACCTGGCATCCACAAAGACCAGAGCCTTTCCTTCTGATATTGCCTCTGCGGTCTTTTTCCGGGCAATGGTTATGATCCGCTGAATGGTGCCACGGGATACTCCCATCTTTATACCGGCCTCTTCCTGGGTCAGTCCGTCCCGGTCACACAGACGCAGCGCTTCCATCTCATCACGGAAAAGCTCGATCTGCTCCAGTTTTGACAGAGGAGTTCCCGTTGGCTTAAAGGCACGGCCACAAAAATTCCCTTCGCACTTCCTGAGTTTCTTTGGTCTTGGTGACATATTTCTGTCTATTGTGGTGTAGCAAAACTATCCGTAAAATGGAGGGAATGCCTGTTCCTCACAGGACATCTCAACCATTCCCCTGAACCAGTGATGAAAATCCGTCAACAGATAGCATCTGTATTGATTGTGACACTCTTCTCTATGGACAGCCGTTTTTTCATTCTGCTGTACGGCTTGGCCCTGCGGGACGTTCGCCGGAGAAAGATCTCCGGCGAACACTCACGGATTCAGGATTCCCTAAAAAAATATATGTTCTTTATACCCCCGTCATCAGTAAAAAACAAATACTTTAGGAAAGATCAGTGATGGCAGTTACTGCCGCCCTTGCAGGCCTGGTCGACATTCATTTTGGGAAGCAGCCCGGCTGAGAATTTCTCCATGACAGAGCCCGCATCCGGTATGGTATTCTTGTCGGCCCAGTATACCTCTATGCCAACTTCGGAAAAACCCTGCATGGGTCTGGCCCCGATACCACCGACAACAATGGCATTCACACCGGCATCACTGAGTACCTTCACCGGTACCATACAGCCGCCGGCACCGTGATCCGGAACAGGCAGTGTTTCAACGGAGCTGATTTTTTTCTCGCCGTCAATGTCAACAAGGGTAAACACATCACAATGACCAAAATGATCGGATCGTGACGCTTCCATGCCGCCGGGGTTATTTGTAGGTATAGCAATTCGCATACGTTATCTCCTTGAAATATTGTTAAACAGTACAATGCTGTTTTTTTTTAATGGAATTCCTTTTCAGGTGGTCCAAATATGGTGTCGGTTATTTTTACATACCAGGCAGCCGACTGTACCTGAATGATATAGGATACTGCAATGACAAGGGCTGCATCAGCACCCTTTTCACCAAAGGCGTTAATGGCAATGGCCAGAGCGATGGAGAGATTACGCATCACTGTCCCGTAAACCAGGGCGATGGCATCACCCCGCCTGAACATCAGCTTGCCGACTATGGTGCCAAGCAGGAAATTCACAAAATAGATTATCAGAAGCGGCCGCAGAATCAGCAAAAGCACATTGGGATCCTGTGAGAGTTTCTCCGCTTTCAAGGCAATGGCAACAAAAACAATGCCGAGAACCCCCAGGGTTGAAAGGGAGGGAAAACGTGGTGCCCAGGTCTTCTTAAACTCTTTCTGACCGAATTTCTTAATGAAATATGAACGGGTAAAATAGCCGAGAACCATTGGGATAAAAACGATATAGACAATCTGCTTCACCACAAGAACGGCGTTCATATCCACTTTTGCGCCCAGGAGCATCATGATATACACGGGAGTCAGCAGAGAACCAAGGGTCAGACCAATCACTGTCATATTGATGGCCGCGCCCATATTCCCCTTGGCAAACCCTGTCCATGAGATGGTCATACCACTGGTGGGCAGCAGGGAAGCCAGTAACAGACCGAGGGCCATGTAACTGTTATCGGGAAAGAACCAGAGTCCCAGTCCATACGCCAGGGCCGGAATCACCAGAAAGTTGATCAGCTGAGTTACCAGCTGCAGTTTCACATTTTTGATCCCTTCATGGAGATGTTTGATGTTCAAGGTAACCATCATGGGATAGACCATGAGAAACGTCAGGGGAACAATAAGACTCTTCAGCTGCTTCACGGTCTGTACGTCCACACATTTCCCGAAAACAAAGCCCAGCCCCATCATCACCGGGATGGCATAAATCAGTTTCTTGTTGATTGATATCAGAAATTTCCACATAATTATTTCGCCTCATCAATCATTGATCGGATTTTAGCAAATGTCTGAGCCAGAGATTCCGGAAACTTGGGGTCATCAAGAACCATGGCCATGATGTCAGCTGCACCGTAGCTCAAGTAGCGTATCTGGGTCTTGCCGTCTTTTGAAAAAACCATCACGAACTTGGGCATCAGGATGGAGCGTTCAGGATTCATACTGAGACTCCCGGAAGCCTTGCTGGGTTTACAGACCTGAATCATGTGGAGATCGAAGTCATCCGATACCGCCCCGCCATGTTCGCTGAATGTCTTTCGCATATCCATTGTATCAACATTATTGATCACAAAATCATACTTCTGGACAATCGCCCCGAAATCCTTCACAAACTGTGCTATACTTTTTTCACTCTCAACACTGTACAGATCC
>Ga0256834_1001384_pt1 | contig 16539 bp, 18 predicted proteins | sample 4281140metaG_FD_190536 | JGI IMG/M metagenome (GOLD analysis project Ga0256834, IMG submission 190536) | Hydrothermal vent microbial communities from East Pacific Rise, Pacific Ocean - 4281-140 | ecosystem: Environmental > Aquatic > Marine > Hydrothermal vents | place: Pacific Ocean: East...
AATTGGCAGGTAATTTCGAATGGATATTAATACTTAAAAAAGCTATTCAAAATAATCTTTTTGAGATGTATGCTCAACCGATTCACCCTCTTTCGCCCATAGAATATAGAAAACCCTTTTCTCATTATGAGTTGTTATTACGATTAAATGATGAAAAAGGAAATCCAATATCTCCTGATGAGTTTATTTCTGCCGCTGAATACTATTCTATGATGCCAACATTGGATCGCTGGGTAATTCGAAAATCTTTTAATGAAATAAGCAAGGTTCCTAAACAGAATCCTATTCCAGTCTTTGCTATTAACCTTTCTGGGCAGAGCTTAAATGACCCAGATTTTCTTGAATTTATTCTTGGTGAATTAAAGTCGTCAGGTGTTGATCCAAAAATGTTGTGTTTTGAAATTACAGAGCAGGTCGCTGTAGATGATATTACATTGCTTAATAAGTTAATCGCATGCCTTAAAGCACGAGGGAGTAGTTTTTCTTTAGATGACTTTGGAACAGGTGTTAGCTCTTTTGGGTATTTGAAATCTTTAGATGTTGATTACCTGAAAATAGATGGTAGTTTTGTAAAAAATATTGCGAATGATGATGTGGCGAGAGGAATGGTACAGTCTATAGCTCAAATTGGCCATACAATGGAACTGAAGATTATTGCAGAATATGTTGAGAATATTGAAATTCTAAATATATTGAGTGATATGGGTATTGACTATGGTCAAGGATATCATATTGATCGCCCAGGGCCTTTAAGCATAGTGATTAAGCGGCACCAAGCCATTAAAAGAGCAATTAACTTCTAAAAAGCCAAACAATTCTGATTTAGGCTAATTATAATTAGGCAATAAACGATTTCTTAGGGAAGAAATAATGACATTGTTAAATTATAAGGTGTTTAGCACACACGTATTATTCATGTTTTTTATGTTGTTTTTAACTGCTTGCAGTCAATCTAGCAATGCAACTTATAGTGCCAGTTCGACATCTAGCTTTGATCCATATGAAAAAGCAAATCGACATATCTTTAAGCTTAATGCGGGCTTAGATAAATATTTTGTTAAGCCGGTAGCCACTGCTTACAAAGCAATTACTCCAGAGGTTGTTGATCATAGTGTGAGTAATTTTTTCAATAACTTAAATGATGTAGGTAGTGCTATTAATAGCTTACTTCAATTTAAACCTGGTCCAGCGTTGGTAAATACTGAACGTGTTTTATTTAATTCTACAATAGGGTTAGGGGGGGTATTTGATGTTGCAAGTACATTGGGGATGGAACGATATGAAGAAGATTTTGGCCAAACATTAGCACATTGGGGTGTTAGGTCTGGCCCTTATGTGATGTTGCCATTCTTTGGACCTTCAACCATTCGTGATGCAACTGCAAAGCTGACCGTTGATATATTAACAAATCCTACGCACTATCATGATGAAAGCTTAGCTTTATTCGCTTTGAATAAACTTGATCAGCGCGCAGATTTTTTTAGTGATGAAGATGCATTTAAAGATATATCAGATGATAAATACAGTGCTTTGCGTGATTTATGGTTACAACATCGAAAAATACTAATTAATGATGGGAAACCGGATGAACAAGAACAATCTGATTTAATCGATGAACTTGAGTCTTTAGAAGATGATTGAATTAGATTTATCTCAAACCATTCAATCTAAAATTCATATTTTAGGAATATGCGGTACTTTCATGGGTGGAATTGCACTTTTAGCGAAAGAAGCCAAAAGTGATGTATCAGGTTCTGATGTTAATGTATATCCACCGATGAGCACTTTATTGGAAAAAGAAGGTGTAAATGTACAACAAGGTTTTTTATCAAAATACCTTGATGACTACAAAGAAGAAGGTCAGGTCATTGTAGGGAATGTGATGACGCGTGGCATGGATGTTGTAGAGCATGTCCTCAATAAAAATTTATCATATACTTCAGGGCCTCAATGGCTTTACGAAAATATTTTAAAAGACCGCTGGGTGTTGGCTGTTTCTGGTACACATGGAAAGACCACCACGGCGAGTATGCTAGCTTGGATTTTAGAATACGCAGGTATGAACCCGGGCTTTTTAATCGGTGGTGTTCCTGAAAATTTTGGTGTGTCGGCTCGACTAGGAGACTCTCCTTTCTTTATTGTTGAAGCGGATGAATACGATACTGCCTTTTTTGATAAGCGTTCTAAGTTTGTACATTACCACCCTCGAACTTTAATTATTAATAATCTTGAATATGATCATGCGGATATCTTTCCTGATCTTGATGCCATAAAAACACAGTTCCATCATTTGATGAGAATGGTGCCGAGTGAAGGCTTGGTTGTTAGCAACGGTGAAGAGAGTAATGTACAGGATGTGTTGGATAAAGGTTGCTGGACACCAGTAGAAGCATTCTCATCTGATCAGAATCCATCTGATACATTAGGCTGGACAGCAAAATATATAAAAGCTGATGGTAGTGAATTTGAAGTACTTTTAGATGGGGAGATTCAAGGCAAAGTAATATGGCCATTACTCGGTAAACATAATGTTAGCAACGCACTTGCCGCTATTGCTGCATCACGACATGCTGGTGTGCCAGTGAAGCATGCAATTGATGGGTTGGCTGAATTTAAAGGCATTAAGCGGCGTATGGAGCTTCGTGGTGAAGTTAATAATATTCGTGTTTATGATGATTTTGCGCATCACCCAACAGCGATAGAAACCACTCTAAATGGGCTTCGTGCCAATGTGGGTGATAGTAAAATTATTGCAATCTTAGAACCACGCTCAAATACAATGCGCTTGGGTATACATAAAGAATCATTAGCTAGCTCACTAGAAGTTGCCGATCAAGTTGTATTATTTAAACCAGAAGGCTTAGATTGGGACATGAATGATGTCCTGTCTGCTCTAGGTGATAAAGCGAGTTTGTATAATAATATTGATACATTGGTATCTGATATTATCAAAACGGCAAGAAGTGGCGATCAATTATTGGTAATGAGTAATGGTGGTTTTGGTGGCGTTCATGAAAAGCTACTGACAGCACTGGAGCAGGTTTGATGAAACAAAAAACAGTCACGTTAATAATGACGGGTGCTTCAGGCGCGCAATATGGTTTACGTTTACTCGAAGAGTTGGTTAAAGCCGATGTGTTAGTGGCGTTATTGGTTTCTCGCCCAGCACAAATAGTTATTAACACAGAAACAGAATTAAAAATTCCATCACGTGCTAGTGAAATTGAAGTATTTTTTACTAAGCTTTATTCTGCAAAACCAGAGCAGATAAAGGTTTATGAGCGTGAGCAATGGATGGCACCAATTGCTAGTGGTAGTGGTGTAGCAGATGCTACGGTCATTTGTCCATGTACTACAGGTACATTGTCATCAGTTGCAGTGGGGGCAAGCAAAACGCTTATTGAGCGCGCCGCAGATGTGGCGATTAAAGAACGCAAAAAACTAATATTGGTAGTGAGAGAGACACCTTTTTCGGATATTCACCTAGAAAATATGCTCAAGCTTTCTCGTATGGATGTTGTGATCATGCCAGCCAACCCCGGTTTTTATCATCAGCCAAAATCTATAGATGATATTGTTGATTTTATGGTTGCACGAATTATGGATCACCTAGGACTTGAGCAGGATTTAATCCCTACTTGGGGCGATTAATGGATGACTTTGGCTTTGCCATTTTCGAGTAATAGCTTTACAGGATCTCCAACTTTAAAAATTTCTTTAGAGGTTTGAGAGGAGGGTTGTGTGATAGCAACCATTTCACCATTGGCTTTTTGGATAATAAATTGCTGGGCTGTTTTAGCTTTAGTTGCATTGTGAAAAACCTTGCCTAGTGTTGCAAGATCAAAAGCCCCATAAACACCGCTATGCCCACCAGAACCTACTGAAACACCAACACTGCCATAAGAGTTTATTTTTTCTGGTTGGATGGCGATAGTTTTAATCGAAACGATTTTTCCTGTTTCAACCTTTTGCATATTGCTAATGGCTTTACTTTTTTGCCACCCCGCTTGTTTTTGACTGTTTTGTAGTGAGCCGTTATCCGAGGAAGCTGTTTTATTATTAGAACAAGCTGATAAGCTGAAAATAGAAGTCAACAATAAAGTGCTTAAAAAACCTGTTTTAAATAAATACATGATTAAATCTTCCCTAAACAATCCAAATAAATATTTTCATCTGGCATTGTTTGGCTTTGCTGAGCCTGCCAGAGCATTTCGCCTAAGCACTCCATCATAGAATGTTCGGCATCTGATACACCTTTTAGGGCAACTAAGCGTTCATAAAGTTCAGTAATTCCTGGGGGGCGATTAGTGATGATTTGCTCACGTAGCCCTAAGTGCATTCCTAAATGTAAAAAGGGGTTGGTATCGCCCATTTCTGGTAGATAATCGGCATTGACACTAGCTTCACTGTTTTCGATCAAAGCGTGGTATTCAGGGTGCTCTTTTATTAATGCCACTACCTGTTGCTCTAGCGGTGTTAATGCTTCTTTTTGATTGCGGTGCTTTGCCCAGCTATCACAATAAAACTGGCGAAGTTGATCGCGTTGATTTTGTTGGTCTGTCATATTTTCCTTATCTTTTATTCCCTCTCCCCCCACGATTCCGCTCAGGACATCGCTTAGCAGGGAAGGGGTAGAGTATTAATTATTTAAAAAGCCTTGTAAATTCTCTGCAACTTTATCAATCACACGTTGGCGCGCTTCAATTGCCGCCCAAGCAATATGTGGTGTGAGTATAAGATTGGGTAGTTTAGTGGTAATTAAAGGGTGGTCAAGCGGTGGAGGCTCTTGCTCCAATACATCAATGCCTGCACCAGCAATTACTTTATCATGCAACGCAATTGCTAAAGCTTCATTGTCAATCACACCACCACGAGCGGTATTGATTAATAGCGCAGAATCCTTCATTAACTCAAATTCTTTCGTACTAAATAGATGTTTAGTTTCTGGCGTAAGCGGGCAATGAATACTTACCACATCTGCCTGCGCTAATAAGTCATCAAGGGGTAAACGACCCGCAATAGTCTCTTGTGTGCCAGCACGTTGTGAAATAATGATATTCATACCGAAGGCAAGGCCAACTTTCTCAACACCTTTAGCGAGGCTTCCATAACCTACTAACCCTAATGTCTTGCCTGATAATTCTTGAATAGGGAACTCAAGATTAGAAAACTGACCGCTACGTGACCAATCACCACTTTTAGTAAGTTGTTGATAAGAAAAGAGCTGGGTGGAAAGCGCCAATATTAATGAAAAAACGTGTTGGCTGACCGATGCCGTGCAATAGTCAGTCACGTTATTAACCGTGATACCTTGCTGTTCACAAAATGCTAAATCAACATTATCCATACCCGTGGCAGTGAGTAGAATAAGCTTTAGTTTTGGGAGTTTTTCAAGCAGGGGTTGATCAAGTACGACTTTATTGGCAATAACAATATCTGCATTTACAAGCCGTTCCAAACGCTGACTAGGGCTTGTACTTTCATGAATTGTCCAATTGTCGAGTAAGGCATATAAACCGCTGAGATCAAGATCACCGGGATTGAAGCTTTTTTCATCAAGCACAACTGCCTTGATATTAGCTATATTAGTCATCTTTTCATTCATCAAAGATTTTTTCCTTAAAATCACATAAATCAGAAATCAAGCAAGCAGAACATTTAGGCTTGCGCGCCACGCAAATATAACGACCGTGTAAAATCAGCCAGTGGTGTGCATCAATCATAAACTCTTTGGGGATATGGCGTAACAGCTTCTTTTCAACCTCAACCACGTTCTTACCTTTAGCAATACCCGTGCGATTCCCCACGCGAAAAATATGCGTATCAACCGCCATAGTAGGGTGTCCGAAAGCGGTATTTAAAATAACATTGGCTGTTTTTCGCCCAACACCTGGTAGGGCTTCTAAATCCTTGCGATTTTCTGGTACGACCGAATCATGCAATTCAACCAACATCTTACAAGCTTGAATAATATGCTTAGCCTTGCTGTTATAAAGCCCAATGGTTTTGATGTATTCCTTCAAACCATCTTCACCCAAATCATAAATAGCCTGAGGTGTATTCGCGACAGGAAAAAGCTTATCCGTCGCCTTATTAACGCCTTTGTCAGTTGATTGTGCCGACAAAGCGACAGCAACAAGTAATTCAAACGGGCTACTATAATTCAACTCTGTTTTAGGCTCAGGATTAGCTTCACGCCAACGGCGAAATATTTCGTAACGCATCTCTTTATTCATAATTTGAAGATTTTTTGAAGGAAATAAAATGTTTTTTTAAATACAAATCATCGAAAAATAGGGGGGGTGGTAAGTAAAAACCTATGTAAATTGTCATTTAAGAGCGAATCCCAACCCCTTTCTTCAATAAGTAATAAGCAAATCCATACATAGCAACAATAAATACACCTAATAAAGAAAAGCTCGCCCAAGGGCTAATGTCAGAAACCCCTAGAATTCCATATCGAAACCCGTTCACCATATAGAGTACAGGATTCGCCAGTGATACATTTTGCCAAAATTCAGAAAGCATATTAATTGAATAAAATACGCCACCTAAATAGGTGAGGGGTGTTAATACAAAGGTTGGGATGATTGTAATATCGTCAAAGCTCTTGGCGTAAATTGCGTTGATTAAACCCGCAATAGAAAACAGCATTGAGGTTAAAACAACAACAGCGATGGTGATAAAAGGGTGTGCAATCGTTAGCGATGAAAAGAATAGCGAAACAATGGTAACGATTAATCCAACCATTAAGCCACGCGCCATGCCGCCGCCGATATAACCCATTAAAATAATATGGTTTGGCACAGGGGATATGAGCATTTCTTGAATATGCCCGAACATTTTCGCTGTGAAAAAGGTGGAGACAACATTGGAGTATGAGTTGGTAATCACCGACATCATGATTAAGCCAGGGATAATGTATTCAATGTATTTAAAGCCATCCATATCGCCAATCTGACTGCCAATTAAATTGCCAAAAATCACAAAATACAAGGTCATGGTGATGGCAGGTGGTACGAGCGTTTGCACCCATATACGTAAGAAGCGCATCACTTCTTTGCTGAGTATCGTCTTAAAGGCGATTAGTTTTTGTGCGGCTTTCATGTTGTCGCCTCGTGAGTAGCACTATTGTTATTTTTGTTTTTACTTTTTTCGACTAAATTAATAAATAACTCTTCTAAGCGATTGGTTTTATTGCGCATACTCATTACACGAATATTATGTTTGCTCAAAGTTTCGAACAGATAGTTTAGTGAACGTGATTTATCCAGTTCAACCTCAATGGTCGAAGAATCACGTTGCTTGATTGTGAGTTCACAATTATCAGGCAATTTATCTAAGGGTTCTTTTAAGTCGAGTACAAAGGTTTCTACCTGAAGGCGTGATAGCAATTCCTTCATGCTAGTGCTTTCTACAACCTCACCTTTATTGAGAATGGCGATGTTATTACACATACTTTCTGCTTCTTCTAAATAATGTGTGGTGAGGATAATAGTTGTGCCAGCTTGATTGAGCTTTTTCAAAAAGTCCCACATTGAACGACGGATTTCAATATCAACACCCGCGGTAGGTTCATCTAATATCAATAGCTTAGGATTATGAATTAAAGCGCGAGCTATCATTAAACGACGCTTCATTCCGCCTGATAAGTTTTGCGCTTGCTCGTCGCGTTTATCCCAAAGGTCTAGGTGTTTGAGTAATTCTTCGGCGCGTTTTCTAGCGACAGGTCGTTCGATACCGTAGTAGCCTGCTTGATTGAGAATAATCTCGATCACAGGCTCCCAGATATTGAAATTAAATTCCTGTGGGACTAAGCCAATATGTTCTTGCACGGCTTCACGATCTTTTTCTAAATCGTATCCAAAGACACTGACATCACCAGCTGTTTTATTTACTAAAGAGCAAATTATGCCGATAGCGGTTGATTTGCCTGCGCCGTTAGCGCCGAGTAAGGCAAAGAAGTCGCCTTTTTTAACCTCAAGGTCGATGCCTTTCAATGCTTGAAATTTATTGTCGTAGGTTTTCTTGAGGTTGGTAATCTTGAGTGCGTGTGTCATGCTTCTAGTGTGTGGGATGTTTTGTTTAAATTCAATTAAAATGAATTTAAAAAGGTTATATTGTCATGCCAGCACAGGCCAGTATTCATGGTTGAAATGTATGCGGGTGCTTGAATGAATTACGGCCTTCGCCACAATGACGGTGAGTGAGAGATAAGAGATAAAAATGAGTAGTTGGTTTGTCTATATGTTGCGTTGTGCAGATAACAGTTTATACACGGGGGTGACTACCGATATTGCGCGCAGATTAGGCGAGCATAATGCGGATAACTCTGTAACAAAATACACGCGTGTGCGACAACCCGTTAGCGTGGCTTATTTTGAAGAGGCAGAGTCACGATCAGATGCTTGTAAACGTGAAGCACAACTTAAAAAGCTCACAAAAAAAGACAAGGAAGCCTTGGTTATTTCGATGGATGAGTCTATGGCTATGGCTGAAAAAATGGCATGAAAAAACGTATTTTTATGTTTGATGGCTCAGAGGGTGCAGCAGAGATGATGGTCGCTATTTTGAATCATTATGCCAATGTCGCTTACCCTAGAGGAGGCTCTGATTGCGCCGCCGCTTCGCGTGAAGCATTGCAGACGATTGCCAATAATATTGCACAAAACGAGCTGGCAGAGATCAGTCGTCGCCAACGCCCGATGTTAAAATCAGCGGTTACTTGGTTTTATACCGAATCAGAATATGCCTCTCCAAATGAAGTCATGTATGATCGCTTGCTCTCTCAGTTTCAACGATAATTCATAAATAAACTTTTAAGATATGAAAAAATTAATATTTACTAACATCCTATTATTCTTGTTTTTACAATCAGGAGTAACGAATGCAAAGGGTTTGGATGCTTGTTTTCTAGCCAATGATTCTTGTGAGGCATTTCAATCATTTCGGAAAAAAACTAATCCTGAAGGTGTGTATTTAGAGCCAGGTAAGTTTTATAAAATATTAGAAAAAAATAAACGTAGAACAGCTTATCGTGTTCGTGTTGAAGGCATTAAACGATCTGCACGTTGGGTGAGTGAAAGTTGTGGCGAGTCTTTATCTGTTTGCTCTTTGAAAGACAGTCGTAACGAGTATGCTCCCATTTTAAAAACAAAAAAAACTAAAGCTAAAGCGAAAAAACAGCGTAAACAACCAGAGTATTTATTAGCCCTCACATGGCAGCCAAGCTTTTGTGAAACACACTCACGTAAAAAAGAATGTCGTACGCAAACACGAAACCGCTACGATGCCACACATTGGTCGCTACACGGCTTATGGCCTCAACCCCGCAATAATACATATTGTGGCGTGAGTTACATGGATAAGAGTATCGACCGTAATAAAAAATGGCATTTGTTAGCGCCTGTAAAGTTAAGCCAGAAAACTGCAACTGAGCTAGCCTTTGTGATGCCAGCGGTTGCCTCAAACCTACAACGACATGAGTGGATTAAGCACGGTACTTGCTATGGCTCTGATGCCGAAGATTATTATTCCGATGCGATTTCGCTAACCAATCAGGTTAATAACTCTGTCGTCGGTAAATTATTTAATCGTGGAATCGGCAAGCGGGTATCACTCAAACAGGTACGTCAGCATTTTGATAAAGCATTCGGTAAAGGGGCAGGTAGCAAAGTTGATATGCGCTGTGATAAAAAAGGGCATATCAGCGAGTTGTGGATTAACCTCAAAGGTGAGGTATTGGATGATACTAAAATATCATCTTTACTTAAAAAATCAATTCGCGCAGGTTCTAGTTGCCAGATTGGTGTAATTGATAAGGCAAATCGTTAAATATCTAAGGTCACCCCCCTTCTTTTTCGATGATTTGTAGTTAAAAACAATCTTCTACAGCGTACAAATCATCGAAAAAAAGGGGGGGTGATATAATAAAAATCATTAAAATCAGGGTTAAATTAAGAAAGTATGCCTTTAAATTCAGAATTACTCGCTTTTTTACATAAACAAGATTCTGTTCAGAGGGTAACGGTGCCTGCTGATGTGATGGTGTGCCAATCAGGTGACGCTTGTGAAAATTTAGTGATTGTTTTAGAAGGTCAGGTGAAGGTTTATCGCCCAGCAGTCAATGGTAAGAGTATTACGCTTTATACAGTGAATGAGAATGAAAGTTGTATTTTGACGGCATCGTGTATTTTGAATCAAACACCATTTCCTGCTTTTGCAGTGACTACCAGCGAAGTAAAAGCGTTGTCGGTCCCACCAGAAAATGTGATTGCTTGGCTGGAGCACGAACCGATGTGGCAAAAGTATATGTTTAGTTTGCTTTCTCAGCGGATGGTAAACCTTATTGAGTTAGTGGATGCGATTGCTTTTGAACCGTTGGATGTTCGTTTGAAAGCTTGGCTGAAAAACCGAAGTGATCAAAAAAATATTCAAATAACCCATCAACAAATAGCTGAAGAACTTGCAAGTTCGCGTGAGGTAATCAGCCGGCTGTTAAAAAAGTTTGAAAAAGAAGGATTAATAGAACTAGGAAGAGGGACGATTAAATTAGCCAGTGATACTTGTGAATAAAATATTACAGTCTATGTGACTCGTGTCACATACAAGGATTTGAGCTACACTATAAGATGCAGTTGTTGTACTTAATAAAACGAGATCTCTCATAAAAGAGTCTCCAACTGAGGATTTAAAGATGAAAGCAAATGTAGGCGGAATCGACCGCAAAGTAAGAATCGCAATCGGTGTAGCAATTATAGCATGGGGTGCTTATGCACAAAATTGGTGGGGCTTAGTTGGTGCTGTGCCATTACTCACAGGTTTAATTGGCTGGTGTCCACCTTATGCTATTTTTGGGATTAGCTCTTGCTCTGTTAAGAGTAAATAATCAAAGAGACCTTTGCGCGTAGGTGTGAAGAGAATAGTTTGTCATACTGGAGGAGGTCAGTATCCCTCTATGCACTTGTGATATTGCATAGGTGGATTACAGTATTCGCCACAATGACGAACTATTTTTATCTCTGTAAATATTCCTGTATAAGCAAATTTTGTAAAAATCAGTTTGTTAAGCTAATTCCACCCTCTCGAATCAATAGAGTAAACAGTGCTTTAAATTCTTTATTTTTAGCAAGCGCTTGTAATGCTCCTTCTCCATAAAAATAGTTTTCACAGAGTTCCTTGATAGTCTCTTTATCATCTAAACCTAATTTCGCGTGATGACCATCAGCAAAAAGATGGATGCTATCTTTCTCTTCAATAAAAGCAATGCGTAGCCAGCTTTCACGTTGGTATTCTTCTTTTGGGTTAAAGCTGAGTGAGGCTAAAGAGTCTTCCTCAACGGGTGCATCACCTTTACTTTGAGTTAGGTGTCTGCCTAAAAATAGGCTTAAATCGCCTTGCTGTTCTTGAATTTTAGAAAGCATGAGCTGTGATAATTTTTGAATATCATGTTGGTTAATTTCACCAGAGCTGGATTGTAAAGGCCGACCCGCATCACTATAGCGTTCTGTTTCTGTAAAGGTTGTATCCACCCAATTTTGAATTAAATCGGTACTGTCTGGCGCTCTAAAGCCAACGGAGAAGGTAAAGCATTCACCTTCTGCAATACCATAATGTGGCATATTAGGCGGTAGATAAATCATATCACCTGCTTCGAGCAAGTATTCTTCGTCGGCTTCAAACTCTTTTAGAATAGCAAGTGATGGTCCGTTTAATAATTGTGTAGGGTAGTTGTCGTTGGTGATAATTTTCCAACGGCGTTTGCCTTGTCCTTGTATTAAAAATACATCGTATTGGTCAGTGTGTGGGCCTACAGAGCCTTGATCAGGCGCATAGCTGACCATCACATCATCAATGCGCCAATCGGGAATGAATCTGAATTGCTCGATGATATTGCCAAGCTCAGGGATGTAGCGCTCTAGGTCGTTTACCAACAAGGTCCAGTGCGTATCGGGCAGGGTAGTGAAGTCTTCATCCGTGAATGGCGATTGTTTGGAATCCCATTGTTTAGAGCCAAGTGATTGATTGGGTGCGAAGCCGTTTTCACTTACGATACGCGAGGGTGCATCTGTGTCGCAGGCTAATCCCGCTAATTCTTCTGGTGTAAAGGGCATTTCGAAGTCAGGGAATGCACCTCGAATGACTAAAGGTTTTTTTTGCCAATAGTCTTTGAGGAAGTCTTCTGTGTTGATGCCGCCAAGTATTGAATCCATGAGTAACTTCTATTCCAAATCATCGAAAAAGAGGGGGGGTGGTTAAGGAAATCCTGATCAAGTCCAATTATTTTTAGCTTGCTAAAACTGCCGATATTTTCCACGAAGATCGGCGCAATAGAATGACTATTACGGCTCACTTCGTGAAAAATAACGACAGTTTTTTCTGCGCTAAATTATAATCAACTTAATCAGGTTTTCCTTAATAAAAATGCCATATTTTTATTAAATTCGCTTAGTTTGTTCGATAGCATTACCAATATACGATGCGGGTGTCATCTCAAGTAATAAATCTTTAGCATCTTGTGGGATTTCTAGAGATTCAATAAACGTTGCCATAATTTCTGCATTAATACGTTGGCCACGAGTAAGCTCTTTTAGTTTTTCGTAAGGCTTCTCGATGCCATAGCGACGCATTACCGTTTGTACAGGCTCTGCTAGCACTTCCCAGTTCCTATCTAAGTCTGCTGCTATAGCGGCTTCGTTCACTTCAAGCTTTGAAATGCCTTTAAGTGTTGATTGAATTGCAATGCTGGTGTGTCCTAATCCTACGCCTAAGGTTCTTAAAACAGTTGAATCAGTTAAGTCACGTTGCCAGCGAGAGATCGGTAATTTTTGTGATAAATGCGCCATCATTGCATTTGCCATGCCCATATTGCCTTCGGCATTTTCAAAGTCAATCGGATTTACTTTGTGTGGCATGGTGGATGAACCAACTTCGCCAGCAATTACTTTTTGCTTAAAGTAGCCGATTGAAATGTATGACCAAATATCACGACAGAAGTCGATAATGATCGTGTTATGGCGTGAAACTGCATCAAATAGCTCTGCAATGTAATCGTGTGGTTCAATCTGGATTGTGTATGGGTTCCACGTTAGCCCAAGTGATTCTACAAAATCCTTAGCAAACTTTTCCCAGTCTAAATTTGGGTAGGCACTGAGATGTGCGTTGTAGTTGCCTACTGCACCGTTGATTTTACCGAGCAGTTCAACCTCTGCGATTTGCTTGCGCTGGCGCTGTAGACGATAAACCACATTTGCCATTTCTTTACCTAATGTTGAAGGTGAAGCTGGTTGACCGTGGGTGCGACACAATAAGGGGATTTCTGCATATTCACCTGCAATGTCTTTGATAGATGCGATGAGTTGGTCTATTTCAGGTAATAAAGCTTCTTCGCGCCCGCCTTTAAGCATGAGTGCGTAAGAAAGATTATTAATATCTTCAGAGGTACAAGCAAAATGGATAAATTCGCTGACTGCATTTAGCTCGGTGTTATCTGCAATCTTTTCTTTTAGGTAATACTCAACCGCTTTTACATCGTGGTTTGTGGTTCGTTCAATATCTTTAACGCGTTGTGCATCATCTTCACTAAAGTTTTCTAAGATGTTCTCAAGTGTTTGATTAGCATCGGAAGAAAATGGTGAAACTTCCAATATTTCTGAATGATTGGCAAGGGCTTGCAACCAGCGAACCTCAACGAGTACACGGTGTTTAATTAATCCGTATTCGCTAAAGAATTGGCGGTAAGCAGTGGTCTTGCTTGCGTAGCGACCATCAACAGGGGAGAGAGCAGTTAAAGCGGATAGTTTCATTTGATTTAAGTAGGTATCGAGGAAAAAGACGGAAGTATAACCTATGACTATTTGCTTACAAGTTCATCTTTCTTTAGTATTAGGGTAATAATTACTATTAAAATAGTTTATATGTATTTATAAAACCGATTAACAAAGCTAGGATTTAAAGAAATGAAATTAATATTATTAGGCGCACCAGGCGCAGGCAAAGGCACTGTTGCAAAACTACTCACTAAGGTAGACGGTTCTGTTCAAATATCAACAGGCGATATTTTGCGTGGAGCAGTAACAGCAGGTACTGACCTTGGTAAAGAAGCAAAAGGCTTTATGGACGCAGGTGATCTTGTACCTGATACATTGATCATGAATATTATGGGTGAGCGTTTACTTGAAGATGACTGTAAGAAAGGCTTTTTATTAGATGGTTTTCCACGCACTATCCCACAGGCTGATGCTTTAGAAGTATTGTTAGAAAAAATCGGTGTTGAATTAGACATGGTTGTGAACCTAGATGTGCCACGCGATGTTATTTACGATCGTCTAACAACACGTCGAACCTGTGAGAACACAGATTGTCAGGCAATTTACAACGTAAAGAGCATGCCATCTAAAGTTGAAGGTGTTTGTGATAAATGTGGTAGCGCAACAATTCAGCGTGCTGATGAGACGGTTGAAGCAATCAGTAAGCGTCTTGATACTTATGATGAAATGACAGCACCACTTGCTGATTATTACGATAAAAAAGGCAAGTTGTTTACGGTTGCAGCGACTTCAAGCGATAAAGTTGTTGAAGAGGTTACTGGTAATTTGTAAGTTTTACGTAAATTGTCAGATTTATAGTTAAAAAAAATACCCGCTTTATGCGGGTATTTTTTTTAACTCGGGATAGCTGAGCTATGTCAAAAGAATATTAATAACTGCTAATATCTCCGATTAGTTCTTGACCTTACGGCCAAGTTAGGCGACGATACTGCGGCTTTTTAGGCATGCATTTATTGGTACTTTAGAGAAGATTAATAGCATGTGACAACCCAATTTTAATTTACGTGGAGAACAAGAATCATGTCAGATTCTGATTCGAATACAGTAGATGTAAAGCGCAGACGACTGCTTATTGCAGGCACGTCTGTTGTAGGCGCGGCTGGTACAGCAGCGTTTGCAACTCCGCTTCTCATCTCTTGGATGCCAAGTGCGCGCGCCAAAGCAGCGGGTGCGCCGGTTGAAGTTAATATCAGCAAAATTGAGCCAGGGCAGTTAGTTCGTGTCATTTGGCGTGGTAAACCGATTTGGTTAATCAATCGATCTGATCAGATGGTTAAAGACCTTCCTAGTATTGACAGTCGTTTGGCTGATCCTGCATCAAGTGTTGAAACTCAGCAACCTGCATATGCTAAGAATGAAACTCGTTCGCGCAAGCCTGAAATGTCAGTGCTTATCGGTATTTGTACGCATCTAGGGTGTTCTCCTACTTACCGTCCTGAGATTGCTCCAGCAGATTTGGGTGCAGATTGGAAAGGTGGATTCTACTGTCCATGTCACGGTTCACGTTTTGACTTAGCAGGCCGCGTATATAAAAATGTACCTGCACCAACAAATCTTATTGTTCCACCACACTTTTACAAAACTAATGATGTAATACTTATCGGTGAAGACGGAGGTACTGCATAATGGCTGCTTACCCTAGAAAAACAGAAGCAACTGGCCTTTTAGGTTGGGTTGATGAGCGTTTCCCAGTAGTTCAGACATGGAAAGATCATATGTCTGAATACTATGCGCCTAAAAACTTTAACGTATGGTATTACTTTGGCGTTTTAGCGATGTTGGTATTAGTTATCCAGATAGTATCGGGTATCTTCTTAACCATGCATTACAAGCCTGATACGGCTTTAGCATTTGCCTCAGTTGAATACATCATGCGTGATGTGCCAGGTGGTTGGTTTATTCGCTATATGCATTCTACGGGTGCCTCGGCATTCTTTATCATCATTTACTTTCATATGTTCCGTGGTCTTATGTACGGCTCATACAAAGGCAAGCGAGAGCTTGTTTGGTTGATAGGAATGGCACTGTACCTAGCCTTGATGGCAGAAGCCTTTATGGGTTACTTACTACCTTGGGGGCAAATGTCATTCTGGGGTGCACAGGTAATTATCAACTTATTCAACACGATACCGTTCATCGGTGAAGGTTTGTCACTGTTTATTCGTGGTGATTTTGTTATCTCTGATCCAACTTTGAATCGTTTGTTTGCATTCCACGTGGCGGCAGTTCCACTTATTTTGGTTGCGTTAGTATTTGTTCATATCGTTGCATTGCATACGGTCGGTTCAAACAATCCAGATGGTATTGAAATTAAAGCGCTTAAAAATGAGAAGGGGATTCCACTAGACGGTATTCCATTCCATCCTTATTACACAGTGCATGATATTCCTGCGATTGTTGTTTTCTTAATGGCGTTCTTTGCGGTTATATTCTTTATGCCAGAGGTTGGTGGTTATTTCTTAGAACATGCTAACTTTGAGCCAGCTAACCCATTAAAAACACCAGAACATATCGCGCCAGTTTGGTACTTTACGCCATTCTATACGGTGCTTCGTGCGGTGACTTTATCTCCATTTATGGGAACATTGGCAATGTTTGGTGCGATCATTATGTTGTTTGTACTACCTTGGCTTGATCGTAACCCGATTAAATCATGGCGCTACCGTAATACTGCACACATGTTAAACCTTGCAATTTTTGCAGCTGTTTT
>Ga0256834_1001385_pt1 | contig 16537 bp, 11 predicted proteins | sample 4281140metaG_FD_190536 | JGI IMG/M metagenome (GOLD analysis project Ga0256834, IMG submission 190536) | Hydrothermal vent microbial communities from East Pacific Rise, Pacific Ocean - 4281-140 | ecosystem: Environmental > Aquatic > Marine > Hydrothermal vents | place: Pacific Ocean: East...
ATTTTTACCAACAATCGCCTTATTATACTGCACCGGGAAATTCGCCGCTAATGACACAATTTTAGAAGCCTTAGTTAATTGCGTTGCATCAATATCTGTATGATATGGCATCGCATCAACTCGAGTTTTTAGCGCCATTACGATTTCTTCAAGTGCCGCATTTCCTGCCCGCTCCCCTAAACCATTTATCGTGCATTCTACTTGGCGAGCGCCCGCCCTAACTCCAGCCAAAGAGTTAGCAACCGCCATGCCAAGATCATTATGACAATGGGTTGAAAATATCGCCTTATCACTATTTGGCACCATTGAAATTATATCAAAAATTAGCTGATAATAATCCTCAGGTGTTGAATATCCAACCGTATCGGGAATGTTAATAGTGGTTGCACCAGCCTTAATTGCCGCCTCTGTGCAGCGAGCCAAAAACTCAATCGGCGTGCGAGTTGCGTCCATGCCCGACCATTCAACATCATCAATTAAATTACGAGCTTGGCTCACGGTTTTAGTGATAATTTCAAGCACCTCATCTTGGCTCTTTTTCATCTGGTGCGCTAGGTGAATTGGCGAGGTAGAAACAAAGGTATGAATACGCCCACGCCTTGCATGTTTTACCGCTGCTCCCGCCCGATCAATATCAGCAGGAATAGCCCGTGCTAACCCTGCAATGACTGAGTTTTTACTCCGCTTAGAAATCTCACTAACCGCCTCAAAATCACCGTTCGATGCAATAGGAAAACCAGCTTCAATAATATCAACACCCATATCATCAAGCGTTTGTGCAATTTGCAGTTTTTCTTCAAGCGTCATAGTCGCTCCGGGAGATTGCTCGCCATCACGAAGGGTTGTATCGAATATAAAAATTTTATCTGTGTTTGTTTTATCATTGCTAGTCATAATATTTCCCGCTCTTCTTATTTGTCGCCGTTACTCGCTTTGCTCACCCCGCCAATAATCACATCAGCATCAGGGATTGGTAATTTATTTACCTGAAAAATTCACTCAATTTTGAAAAATATCCTCTAACCACCCGCTCAAAAATTAAATGAGCAGCCAATGACTAGAGGCTAATAAGGAGCAGGCTTAGGAGAGGAAGCAAAAAAACAGTAAACAAAAGACGTTGTGCCGCAACTTGATCAGTGCGAGCAATAGCCTTTGCTTTGGTTCTGTTTCTATTCATAAACTCAATCCTATAAGTCGCTTTTTGCGATATTTGATAATTGCACCATGGCGGAGTTTTTTATTTTTGGCAAGAAAGAATTTCATAAAAATTTTAGCATTACACTAAAAGCCAAAATAAAACTCATATCTCATTGCAAGAAGCCAGCCAAGCAGTGCTAGCGCAAAAAAATGCCAACGAAACAATCCAGAATCTATCAACCTATTGTGACGATCTGGATTGCCACACCCTAAAGGGTTCGCAATGACATTGATAAATATATAGAACCCCCGCCGTCATACCGTGCTTGGCACAGTATCCAGTAGCTTGCTGTCCAGCAAGCTAGAGAACCAAGTTTTTGATGCGTAGGACTTGTTGTTTGTTACAGTCCCTTACCTGCTGGACAGCAGGCAACTGGATTACGAATTAAATCCGCAATGACGTGGGAGGTTCTAATGGCGATGATGACGAGGAGAAAATTTAATTCGGTAACTGTCACCGTAATTTAATCCTCCACCATTGATAGATTTTTATTGTTTTCATAATCACACAATCATACACTCCTCATCAAATAAAAAGGCATATTCCTTTTTTTAAATAGTACACCCCTATTAGATTAGAAAGAAAACAAATGAGTAATGTTTTAGATTTCATAGCAACGATAGTTCAAAATATATCAAAGGAACAAAAATGCGGGAATCTATGCAATGAAAAATGGTGGGGTAAATCTTCAACAGCAACAATAATTGAAGCTATCAAAAATTCTGATATAAACGAAAGTAACAAATACCAAGTGACACCCCTGCATTTTGCAGCACACCTTGGAACACCTGAAATTATCACAGCACTGCTTAATGCTGGGGCTGATGTGAATGCACAGTCTGAGAGCAAGCATACACCCCTTCATTATGCAGCAAAAGTTGGCACATCTGAAAACATCATAACATTGCTTAATGCCGGGGCTAAACTAGAAATGCGTGATGAGGATGGTAGGACTCCCTTAAATCATACGGCAGAGACTGAGACACCTGAGAATATAATAATACTAGTTAGTGCGGGTGCTAACTTAGAGGCACGCGATATAGTCGGTTGCACACCCCTGCATCATGCGGCAAGGTTTGGAACAACTGAGGGTATAAAAACATTACTTAATGCTGGCGCCAATCTGGAAGAACGTGCTGATGATGGTAGAACACCTCTGCATGAGGCAGCAGTGATAGGAACAGCTGAAAATGTTACATCATTACTTAACGCTGGCGCCGATGCTAGCTTGATGGATAAAGATGGTGATACTCCCTTTATTTTTGCAAAAAAAACCCCCAAATTGAAAGGCACAGAGGTATTAAAAATGTTACAGGAAGCGCAACATAAGCAAAGGTCAAACCTACACTAGCGAGGGGCAAAGCTACATGACAATCCAGAGAGCCAAGTTTTTGATGCGTAGAACTTGTTGTTTGTTAAAGTCCCTTACCTGCTAGACAGCAGGCAACTGGATTGCGGATTAAATCCGCAATGACGTGGGAGGTTCTAATGGCGATGATGACGAGGAGAAAATTTAATTCGGTAACTGTCGCTGAAATTAAAATAATAACCCCCACCCTCAATGTAAAAGAACCCCCACCCTCAATGTAAAAGAACCCCCACCCTCAATCCCTCCCCGCAAGGGGGAGGGAGGATAGAGATTTCATTTTATTTTCAAGATTGTTTTCGAAAATTTATTGCTATTATTGTTGTCAGAAATTGTAAAAGAAAATTGCGGTTTTTAACTTCCCCCCCCCTTGCGGGGAGGGATTGAGGGTGGGGGTCATAAGAAAAAACTAATTCTTATTCCTATACACCAATGCACCTTCTGCAATTACTAGCGTTGCGTAAGCACGCAAACAAAAAAAGCCGTTGCGTAAGCACGCAAACAAAAAAAGCCGTTGCGTAAGCACGCAAACAAAAAAAGCCGTTGCGCAAGCACGCAAACAAAACTCCAGTGTCATTGCGAGCACCTTTAGGTGCGTGGCAATCCAGAATATTTAATTATGGCTCTGGATTGCCGCACCTCTTCCTTCGACAAGCTCAGGATGAGGGGTTCGCAATGACGCCGAAATTAGTTCTTATCCTTATCAACCAATGCACCCTCAGCAATCCACGGCATCATTTCGCGAAGTTTTGCGCCGACTTCTTCAATCTGATGCGCATCATTATTGCGGCGAGTTGCTTTGAATTTCGCACCACCCGCTTTATATTCCTGCATCCAATCTGAAGTAAATTTACCTGATTGAATGTCATCAAGCACCCGCTTCATTTCAGCCTTTGTTTCGCTAGTAATAATGCGAGGCCCTGAAACATATTCGCCCCATTCAGCAGTGTTTGAAATTGAATAATTCATGTTAGCAATGCCACCCTGATAAATAAGATCAACAATTAGCTTCACTTCGTGCAAACACTCAAAATATGCCATTTCAGGCGCATATCCACCCTCAACCAAAGTTTCAAAACCCGCACGAATAAGTTCAACAATACCACCACAAAGAACAGCCTGCTCACCAAATAAATCTGTTTCGCATTCTTCTTTAAAATTGGTTTCAATAATACCAGAGCGACCACCGCCAACTCCAGAGGCATAAGCAAGACCAAGATCATGCGCATTACCTGTTGCATCATGATGCACCGCAATAAGACAAGGCACACCGCCACCTTTTTGATATTCACCACGCACCGTATGACCCGGTCCTTTTGGCGCAATCATGATTACGTTTACACTGTCTTTTGGCTCAATCAAACCAAAATGAACGCTAAGACCGTGCGCAAAAGCAATGGTTGCTCCATCACGAATATTTGCCTCAATATCATCTTTATAAATATCAGCTTGCAATTCATCAGGTGTCGCCATCATCATGATGTCAGCCCAAGCTGCAACTTTTGCAACAGACATAACTTTAAGACCATCTGCTTCAACTTTTTTAGCAGTGGTCGAGCCTTCACGAAGACCAATAACAATACCCTCAACCCCAGAATCTTTAAGGTTCATCGCATGCGCTCGCCCTTGCGAGCCATAACCAATAATAGCAACATTTTTAGATTTAAGAAGATTTAGATCACAATCACGATCATAATATACACGCATAGTTTTTGCTCCTTTAAAGCGTTAGAATTGGCGAAGATTTCTCCGCCATAATGTTAGATTTTATATAAAGTTAGAAATTGAGAAGTTGCCAAATCGGCATCTAATCTAATTTGTTTTTCGCTAAGTTTTAACTCTTGCCCAAGCAAAAGACGAAGCTGAACATCACGCACCACCAAGCCAAAAAATGAGCGAAAAGCCTGCTCGCTATCTTCAAACTTAAGCAAATCCGCCGCCCTCCCCGCTTCAATAACAGGCTTTAGCCGCCGCCCCATAGCAAGGCGACCATTCTCAAGCACCACCGCCCCAAGTTCGGCACTCTTTGCGCCAGCACCAGAAATAGCAACTCGATTTAAGGCAACAGAAATATCACTAGCTAAAACCCCGAGCAAATCTGCCGCAAAATCATTCAGTGCATTAGCAAGCGAATTAGCATTTATCTGACTAAGATTAACCACAGGCTCACGCACTTTAGAAGCCTGCCACTGCACAGTAGCACGCAACAATCCATCACGATCACCAAACCAATTATAAAGAGTTTCTTTTGAGCAACTAGCTTCAGTCGCCACTGCACTCATAGTCATTTTTGAACCAAGCTTAACCAAAACATTCAAAGCAGCCTCAAGCACCTCACCCTGACGGGGGGTCATCTCATGCCCAGAAATTACAGTTTTAACATTCATTCTCTTTACCTATATTTTTTCTAGCTCAAAGCAAACAATCCGCAATCCCAAAAACCAATCACCCAACAGCATTACCATAAAAGCCAAATTAATTTTGCCGTAACGTAACGTACGGTACGGCTTATAATTACTATACGTTACAATTTTTAATTCTGCACCGCACGGTTTTATATTTTCTGCATCGCACGATTTATAATACCGTACGTAACAGTCTACACTTGCTGTACCGTACGGTACGGTTCGGCAAATATCAAGGAAAAATTTACTCTGTAAGTTAGGCTGTGAATAATTTGAATAAGACAACGCTATATAAACTTATTTGCGCCCATCTTTTTAGCAAAAAAGTATGTCTTATGCATTATACCTCTCACGTTTCTATAATATAACAGCAGTTAAAAAAGCTGCAAACTAACACCTTAAAAGCAACATTAGATTATTCAGTTTCTACTTTATTACTACCCTCAATGTCTGGAAGACTTTTTGCTTCTCCCTGCATTTTCACAACATAATCTTTCATTTTCAAATCATGCTGAACCACATGTTGAAGCAACCAATTTTTAAGAAATTTTTGCGTTTGCTCAAAAATAACCTCTGCTTGCTCTTTAGATTTATTCTCAGCAATATTTTTTTTCGCCACACTAATTATCACATCTAATTTATGAATAAGATCATGATGTTCTTTTTTATGGTCTTCATGTTCTGGATAATTTGCAGCTTTTTGCAATTTTTCTTCACGCGCAAAATGAACAATAGTATAGGTTTTCAACTCGCTTAATATGTCATTGAATTTAATATTACGCGATGACTGAGCCTTAAACTCTCCCAATTCATTTATTAGTTTAATAAGATATTTATGATCTCGATCTATCGGACCATTATTATCAACACTAAGTGCATCTCGCCATTCAATTCTCATATTCATCTCCCAGTAAATAATTATACTTATTAACGTATAATAGTTTTACGGATTCTAAAAATGTTTCAATATAAAAATACATGATAAATGAGTTTAACACATATTATCACCCTCCAAAATATGACTTTTTAAAAACATCTAAAGGAGGAGGATTGCTATTTGATTGATCAAAAAAATCTCCATCATAATCATCAGGAATCAACGGAGTGCGACTAGAACCTGTGTCAGATAAATTTCTAGAATTATTAGTCCAGCGACTTACTACAATTTCATGCTGATCTTTAGTTTTATCGACATGTCCAATCAGCCCTGATTTTAGCCCTACATCTTTTGAATAAAAAATATCACCATCAGAAAGATCAGGGCGTCCTCGTGGGTGGTTATGAAAAATTGATTGGTAGGTAAAATCATTCAAATCCTGAGCAATATATGCCAACATAGAATAATCTAATTTATCAAAATTACTTGAGGTGAAAATCATTGTTGGAGAATACCCCTCTGATACATAAGAGTATGGACTAGCATAATTGAACCGCCCAACCGACAACTCAAGAAAATGTGCATTTTTATCTCCAAAAGCCGTTAAATAATGCAATAAATTACTTGTATCAACCCTAGGGTCAATCATAATTACTTTATTCCCCTTTCCTGCGCTTAAAGGAATAAAATCATTAATACTCTTAAATAACTCCTCCCTTGAAGAGACTGTTCCATAAAATGTTATTGCACCGAACAAATTAGCCTCATCTAGAGATTCTATGATTTTTTTATTATTCACATTATCAATAAATGGATCTTTATTAGAAAAGTAAGATTTATTGATATTAGATGTAGATTTGGGAATATTATTAGGTATCGTCCCATCTAATATTTTTGTAGATTTACCCATTGGTGACATAGCCGCAACAGCAATTAAAGCTTTTGGAAAACCATCACCTAAATAAGTAGCACCCTGACCAAGTTCCGCTTCTTTTTTATAATTTTCTATTGCTTTTTTGCCATCATTCACAAAGTCAATAGCGCTAACAAAACCCTGCCCTACTGTATCTTTTATCAATCTGTCAGGATTAGTAAAAATATCACCTGCATAACTAGTCACCCCATGTAAAACATTACTAATAACCGAAATTGAATTATCCCACGTTTCTTTTCGAGTGTCTGGGCTGTTTAGTAATTCTGTTGCAAAATCAGTACCAGTTTGTGCTATAGATTGCGTTACTTTAAACCCTGAGTTTATTAATTTGGAGCTTGATTTTTCAGCAGCCCTACCAAACTGTTTTGAAATTTCAAAAAAAGTTGGCTCATAGGCGTGTAATTCTGCTGGTGTCTGATATTTTGTATTCAAGTTTTGTGGAATAAGCAAAGGTAACTCTTTGATATAATTTTGCTCTTCAAAATTTATAGGAGTAAAAGCTGGAGTTGCCCCATCATTGTCAACGAACCTTACTTTCAAATCATCTGAAAAACTTCTTTCCATGACTAATGAATTATTCACACTATTTTCAATCATATTAAAATTAATTTGAATAGCCACACCCATTCTCCAAACCCAACATGCTAAAAATACGCTCTTAAAGAAAAATTTCAATCCGTACTAAATACTGATATATTTGAGTAAAATAAAATCTCAACCCCGCCTAAAGACCACGATCCGATTACTATTAGTACCCTTTGCCCCGTTAGAAACCCCCCAGCAATTCGCTGTCTTAGTAAAATCTTGACTATTCACAACAACAGCAATCGGCTCAAACGGCAATCCTTTTACTGCTTGCAACACATGCCTATCTAGTTCAATTTTACCGTTATTAACCTCCCCCACTTCAAACGCAACATACCCACCAGATTTCACAACCCTTGCTAACTCGTTAAATGTTGAGCGAATAAAGTCTCGCCACTTCTCAATCTTATGATATTTTGAAATTTCAACATTTTTCACGTTAATTCCAGCAAACCAACAGCGAAGCCAATTATCATCGCCATATTTAATTATATCCAAAAATGGCGGAGAAGTAATTACCAAATCAACACTAGAGGTTTTTATCATTGGAGTGTTATTTGCTTTAGAGGTAAAAAACTGCCCATTTTGATTGCCGCAAAAACTTCCCCCCTCAAGTTGTTTTAAAAGTCTTTTGCTTTTCTTCAAAATAATATTAACAAGATTTCGCCTTGGCGGAATTTGTTCTCGCTTTTCATTAATTCTAATCTGTCCATTAATACTTGTTGTGCGATTTGGCGGCAAAGTATAAACTGAAAAAAATCCTGATGAATGCCCCGTAAGGCGATTAATCGCCACCATTCTTATCCAATCATCAATTTCATCGAGCCTACGATTAAGAAAATGCGTCCGTAAAGCTTCTATTTCTCGAAGGGTTTCAGGGTGATAAAACACCAAAAGCTCTTCGTTTATTTCACCAGAAAAAGCCCACTCAATCTCCCCCAACCTTGTTTCAACTTCAGCCAAATTGGGTGGCGAAAATCTTGGGCGCACCAACATCTCACTAAGCGGATTAATATCATTACCAATGGCTTTTCTCCCCATGAGAGCCGCCTGCAAAGGCGCAGTGCCACGCCCCATAAACGGGTCATAAACCACATCATTTTTGCCTGTAAGGCGAGATATAAAAAACTCTGGCAATTGCGGTTTAAAACAAGCACGATAGCTTATTTCATGCAAAGAATGCCCCTGCCGTTGTTTTGCCGTCCAAAACTCACCAATAAAATACGGAATATCATCAACCAATAGTTTAACAGCATGATTTTCATTAAATGAGAAACTTTGCAGTCCCTCAATAAAATTTTTATCCAAAAAAAATGGTTTGGGTAATTGCATACTAAGCCTATTAATATTTTTTTTAACCCTATACAAATTTCTAAAAACAAACCACTAAAATAACTAGTCATTATATTTTGCAAAAATCATATTTCTAAAAATTAATAAAAACAGCAAAAAACTATATATCTTCTTAGTTTCTACGTAATCAGTACGGATAGAAACAATACAAAAAATCAATAATATAAATATGAAATAATATAGAACTTGACAAATGACATGATGATAAGCGAAATATAGATCAGATTATGCGGCTCATCATCTAACACCTAATGCTAAAATTTGGCATTAGGTACAGGAAAAATATAAAGGGTAGCCTCATGACTAATGATATTAATTCATCAATTACTACAGTAGACACCACAACAAAAGATTCAAACCAATCTTCTGAAAAGTTCACAAGATCTCTAGATACTAGTGCTAGCGATTTTAAGTCATATGGCATTAATGGCAAAACAATTATTCTAAAAGATAGTGATAATGTTTTTTCTGGCCCAAGAAGTCAAGGGTCTAAAACAGCTATAGGCAGCCAAAAAAATGATCATATTGAGGGGAATAAATATTCTAATATACTTAGAGGGCTAAATGGAAATGATTACCTCTTTGGTAAAGGAGGAAATGACACTCTTGACGGTTCAAATGGAAATGACATGCTTGATGGCGGAGCTGGCAACGATTTTCTATTAGGTGGCGATGGAAATGACACACTGTATGGCAGATCTGGTAACGATAGACTTGAGGGCGGCAAGGGCAATGATAAACTTTATGGTGGTGCTGGAAATGACAAGCTTTTTGGTGGTGCTGGCGAAAATTTTCTAATGGGTGGCGATGGAAATGACGAAATCCATATCCAAGGCTCTGGCACTGCTATAGGTGGCAATGGTGAAGACACATTAATTGGCGGATCTGGCTTTTCTGAATTATACGGTGGAAATGGCAATGATAACATCACTGCAGGAAAACTTGGTTATAGCATAATTGAAGATGGCAAAGGCAATGACAGAGTAACAACTGGCGAAGGCGGCAGCACTATTAATGCAGGTGAAGGCGATGATGTATACACTTTGGGCTCAGGAAAGAATACCCTGCAGTTTTCAACCAAAAACGGAAAAAAAATGGGCGGTGACATAGTCGTTGGCTTTGATAAAAATAAAGATACAATCAATCTGTTAGTTGCGGACAAAAACACAGTCAGCTATACTCAAATAGGCAGAGATACTTTTATATTATATGATAATGAGAATGTAATTCTTCTAAAAAATACAAAAATAGATGATGCAAAATCAGCCACCACTGTTACAACTCACACCAACACACCAGCTCCACAAGAGCCAACTCCAGCTCCAGCTCCACAAGAGCCAACTCCAGCTCCAGCTCCAGCTCCAGCTCCACAAGAGCCAACTCCAGCTCCAGCTCCACAAGAGCCGAGTTGCCCTCCAAAAAACCAAACCATTCAAGGTAGCAATGGCGACGACACTTTAACTGGTGGCAATGGAAATGATAAAATACGTGGCAAAGCTGGCGATGACACGCTAGTTGGCGGAGCTGGTAATGATGATTTATATGGTGGATCTGGTAACGATAAACTTAGAGGAGGCACTGGCAATGACTTCTTAAATGGCGGCTCAGGCAATGATAAATTATCTGGCGGCTCTGGTGACGACAAACTAATTGGCGGAGCTGGAAATGATGATTTATATGGCGGCTCTGGAAATGATAAGCTTAAAGGTGGTGACGGCAACGACTTCTTAAATGGTGGATCTGGAAATGACAGGCTATCTGGCGGAAGAGGCGAAGATACACTAATTGGCGGAGCTGGTAACGACAAACTATTTGGCGGAGCTGGTAACGACAAACTTAAAGGTGGCACTGGCAACGACTTCTTAAACGGCGGTTCAGGCAATGATAAAATATTTGGCGGCAAAGGCGAAGATACACTGATTGGCGGAGCTGGTAACGACAAACTATTTGGCGGTGATGGCAATGATACCCTTAAGGGTGGATCTGGCGACGACAAGCTATTTGGTGGCAAAGGCGATGACACCATTATAGGCGGCTCAGGTGACGATACAGTTTTCACTGGCTCTGGCAATAACAAAGTTATTGATGGCGAAGGTGATGACAAATATACACTGGGTTCAGGAAATAACACCGTTGAATTTAATTATGATGAAGATGAATATAATGGCGAAGACACAATAGAAAAATTTGACCCATCAAAAGATAAAATTAAAATAAACACCAATGGTGGTGAACCAAAAATAACCTATACTCAAGATGGCAATGACACAATTGTAGATTATGGTTCAGGATCTTTTAGAGTTACAGATTCTAAAGTTGATGAAGTTAAAAATGCAGTAGATGTTAATGGCATTCATCACTAAGCCTAAATAAATCAAGCAAATTAAACCTTCCCTGCAATTTTTACTATTAAAAAGCAGGGGAGATTTATTATAAAAAAACTAAATTAATTGCGGCTTAAAACAAGCACAATAGCTTATTTCTTGCAAACAAGGTCTCTGCCATTGTTTTGCTATCCAAACTCACCGATGAAATAAGAGGATCGTCAACCAATAATTTAACGGCATACTTGCACTAATTAAAAATTTTTGTAATTCCTCAATATGATTTTGATTATTATCTAACGGCAATAGCTTAAAAACTCTACAATCATACCTTTTCTCAACACACATCTAAAGAATACTCGATTTCATACCCAATAATAATTTTTTATAAATCATATTCTCCTTGCAAAAACTACATAAAACAAACTAAGTCAAATAGAATTACATCAAGTATTGAAGCAAATAAAATGAACATTCTTAATGAGTTACAAAGCCGAAGTGAATCAAAATGTGAATTATGCAATTCACCAAATCAACTTGATATTTATGAAATACCACCCAATTCAAATAAAAGCGCAAAACAATCAATATATATTTGTGCCGATTGCAAAGACCAAATAGAACAGATCACCCCACTAAACCCTCACCATTGGCATTATTTAAGCTCTTGTATGTGGAGTGAAACTTCAGCTGTTCAAGTAATGGCATGGCGCATGTTAAACCGATTAAAAAATGAAAGTTGGGCGCAAGATTTATTTGATCAAATTTATCTTGATGATGAGGTTTTAGCTTGGGCAAAAGCCACTATAATTAAAAATAACAATGAAGAAACACTCAAGCATCTTGATGCAAATGGCGCAATTTTGCAGGCTGGAGATAGCGTTACTTTAATCAAAGACCTAAACGTAAAAGGCGCAAATTTCACCGCAAAACGCGGCACAGCAGTTCGCAATATCACATTAGTTACTGATAATGAAAATCATATTGAAGGCCGCGTGAATGGGCAACAGATTGTAATATTAACTGAATTTGTAAAACGCTCATCTTAGGAGGAGGTCATTAACACGCTTTATTACTTAAAAATCCGTACTTACTACAGATATTATAACTGCGAAAAGTAAACAGAAGAGTTGCAAATCAAACAATCGACTTAAGAGAGAATAGCTTTTCTTCAATCGGATTTCTAATCAATAATGCTGTTATTTCTGAGAGTATAATTGAAGATGTTATTACAGCTGACGGCAATGATGTGCTAGTGGCTTTCGGCACTGGCGCAATTTTAGTTAAAAATGTTAATGTAAATGATAATGCACAAGAATTGAGATCGTCAATTCTTGTAAAAAAACTTTAAGACTGACGGGTTTTTGTAAAAATCAAACCCCAGCAGGCACTGCGAAAATAATCACAAATATCGCCAGTAACATACCAGCAATATAAACAGCAATTCGCCATTTACCTACATCGCTTTTACCACCTACAATTGCCAAAATAGCCTGCAAACTTTGTAGACCATAATAAAGAATGAATGCTTTTGAGGCGAGTGTGATTATTTGATAAATATCTGCTAGCCAAATAATTGACAATGCCGCCAATGCCGCAATGCCATAGCCCCAACGCGCATCAAAACGCTTGCCGCTTGCCTCTGCTAGCAAGCCGCCAGATCCATTCATATCAGCAATCGCTGCTGAAAATTGCGATGCCATAGCAGCAATTATTAACAAAGGAGCAATCAAAACCCCAACAGGTTTAAGCAGGTTGATTATTTCAGTTTCACCACCAGATTCAGGCAACTCTCCTGTAAAATACCTTGTCGCCAAAACAATAAAAACAATATAAATCACAGTTGAAATCCACTGCGCCATACGCATGGTTTTTATTCGCATTTCAGCATTATAGGCATTACCCAAATAACGTGAAGTTTCAAAACCCTGCACTAAAATCACCAGACCAAGCAAAATTTGAATTTCACCTAAACCCAAAACATGCTGTAATTCTGGCCAGAAAAACCCTCCCGACTTCACCTCCATCGCACTAACAGCGAGCAACGCCAGACATAGCCCAAGAATTACTGAAAGTTTCAAACCAACCGAATATTCTTCAAGTTTTTCAAGCGCATTAAGTCCCCAAAAACTACCCACTAACCCAAGAAAAACTAACACCCCACTTGTGATAACTTTAACCCAAAAAACATCAACAATATCAAAACCCCTTAGAGCAAAAGCTGAAAATAAATTGAGATAAAAAGCAATCGAGATAAAATATGCAAGCACCAAAGCAAACTCAGAAAATCGCTCTAAAACAAGCACCTTACGCTTTGGATTTTGCGCTAACTGCGGTTCAACATAACGAATGTTATGACGAATAACTGAGCCATAAAGATAACCAATCAAGCAAAGCCCAAGCATTGCCGCCCACGCCCAACGCCCAGAAACATGCGAGAGAATTGGACCTGAAACTAAAAAACCCGATCCAATGATTGAAGCAAGCGGCGTAACCGTTGCCCGCCATTGCGTCCACTTAATTAAACGTGGTTGAAATAGAATAATTAAACCAAGTGCAGTACCAAAAATAAGCGCATAATCACCCAAGCCCATTATTGAGATGCCTTTTCTAAAACATTTATATACGCCTTAACTGCACGCTCAAACCCCATAACCAAAGCATCAGCAGTAATACCATGCCCAATTGAAACTTCTGCAACATTTGGCACTGCTTGCAAAAAAGCAGGTAAATTATCTAGCGTTAGATCATGCCCCGCATTCACCTTTAACCCAGCCGCATGCGCAGCCCTCGCCGTCACCCCAAGCCGTTGCAAATGATAATCACCATTTGATGTAGCAAAATTTGCCCCATACGGCCCCGTATAAAGCTCCACCCTATCAGCGCCAACCTCTCGTGCATCAGCGGGGATAGTTGGATCTTCATCTATAAACAAAGCCACCCGAATATTAAACGCCTTCATTCGTTTGATATTTTTTTCAAGCATTTCTTTATTGGCATTAATATCCCAGCCATGATCTGAGGTAGATTGCGCTGGATCATCTGGTACAAAAGTCACCTGATCAGGCATTGCTTTTTCTGCCAAAAGCAAAAATTCTTCACTGGGATAACCTTCAATATTATACTCAGCTTTTGGGTAATCTGAGCGCAATAAATCACGCAAAATATTGACATCATCAAAGCGAATATGGCGTTGATCTGGGCGTGGGTGAATAGTTATGCCAACCGCCCCTGCATCTAAAACAATCTTAGCAATATCAGCAACATTAGGCCAGCCAACATCACGCCGATTGCGCAACATCGCCACTGCATTTAGATTTACTGAAAGCTTAGTCATTATATTCTCTTTGAAACATTCAATTTACATCTTAGCAGAACCACGAGAAATTGCCACCACTCCCGTGCGCACCACTTCAACCAACCCAAGTGGCATCATGAGTGAAATAAACTGCTCTATTTTGCTAGATTTTCCTGTTATTTCAAACACAAAACTATCAATTGAAGCATCAACCACCTGCGCTCTAAAAGCATCAGCAAGTCGTAACGCTTCTACTCTATCATCACCCTTGCTAGCAACTTTCACCAAAGCCAATTCTCGCTCTAACGATTGCCCTTCTTCGGTCAAATCATGTACTTTATAAACTGGCACTAATCGCTCTAATTGCAATTTAATTTGCGCTAGAACTCTTGGGCGTGCAACCGTTACCACAGTGATGCGAGAACGACCCTTTTCATGCTCGGTTTCAGACACAGTAAGGCTATCAATATTAAACCCACGAGCAGAAAATAATCCCGCAATCCGTGCCAAAATCCCCGGCTCATTATCGACTAAAACACTAAGCGTATGGCGCTCTGGTGTTGCCGTAGGTTTAGTAATAAAATATGCTGATCCGCTAGGTTGAAGATTATCATTCATTATATTTCCCCTTAAAACTCTTGCCTAAACAAGAATTTTACCTTTCTCATCAATTACATTTTCAATATCTTTTGTATCAGGCAAAATCATTTCATTATGCGCCTTGCCAGATGGAATCATCGGCAGGCAATTTTCTTCCTTACTAACCCGACAATCAAATAAAACTGGTCCACCATAATCAAGCATTTCTTTAATCGCCTGATCAAGTTTTGCAGGATCTTCGCACCGAATACCCTTGCCGCCCATTGCCTCGGCTAACTTCACAAAATCAGGCAAGCTTTCGCTATAACTGCTAGAATAGCGAGAACCATGTAAAAGCTGCTGCCATTGGCGCACCATGCCCATATATTCATTATTCAGAATAAATATTTTTATCGGCAAGCGAAATTGCACTGCGGTTGAAAATTCCTGCATAGTCATTTGCACAGATGCCTCACCCGCAATATCAATCACCGTTGCTTTTGGGTGCGCCACTTGCACACCAACTGCGGCTGGCAAACCATAGCCCATTGTGCCTAAACCACCAGAAGTCATAAAGTGATTTGGTTTCTCAAACGGGAAATATTGCGCTGCCCACATTTGGTGCTGACCAACCTCAGTTGTGATATAAGTATCAAGATTTTTGGTCGCTTCTGCCAAGCGCTGAATAGCAAATTGCGGCTTGATAATTTCATCACTATTAACATAAGCAAGCGATTTAACATCACGCCATTCCTCTATCTTACTCCACCAATCACTAGTTTTTGCAGGTTTATTCTGGCTAGTTTTTTCACGCCAAAGTCTAATCATTTCTTCAATCACAAAGTTACAATCACCAATGATTGGTAAATCTACATGCACAGTTTTACCAATCGAAGAGGGATCAATATCTACATGAATCTTAGTTGAATCTGGTGAAAAAGCATCAATCCGCCCAGTAATTCTATCGTCAAACCTAGCACCCAAGCAAATCATTAAATCGCAATCATGCATTGCTAAATTAGCTTCATATGTGCCGTGCATGCCAAGCATACCAAGCCATTGATTGTTTGATGCAGGAAAAGCCCCCAAACCCATAAGAGTAGAAGTAACAGGAAAGCCCGTTAATTTTGCTAATTCACGCAGGTTTTTTGATGCCTCTTTGCCTGAATTAATAATGCCACCACCAGTATAAAAAACTGGTCTTTTCGCCTTAATCATTAAATCCACCGCCGCTTCAATCGCACCCAAATCAGCTTTACGGTGTGGTTTATAAGTTTGGTGATTATCCTGCTTAGTTGGCTTAAAATATTCACCAAGCGCAAACTGCACATCTTTAGGAATATCAACAACAACAGGGCCGGGGCGACCCGAGCGAGCAATATAAAACGCCTCATGTAAAACATGCGCTAGGTCTTCAACTTTTTTCACCAAATAATTATGCTTGGTGCAATTACGAGTAATGCCAACCGTATCACATTCTTGAAATGCATCAGAGCCAATTAACGGCGTTGGCACTTGCCCAGAAATACAAACCATCGGAATTGAATCAAGCAACGCATCGGTTAAACCCGTAACCGCATTAGTTGCGCCCGGCCCAGAAGTCACCAGCACCACCCCA
>Ga0256834_1001386_pt1 | contig 16537 bp, 9 predicted proteins | sample 4281140metaG_FD_190536 | JGI IMG/M metagenome (GOLD analysis project Ga0256834, IMG submission 190536) | Hydrothermal vent microbial communities from East Pacific Rise, Pacific Ocean - 4281-140 | ecosystem: Environmental > Aquatic > Marine > Hydrothermal vents | place: Pacific Ocean: East Pacific...
CAACATGAGTGCAGCTACAATTCCTGATAACCTACCTCGTCCACCTGATTCAACATTAATCATGGATTGGCCAATCATTGCACAACCTCCCATGCCACCAAAAAATCCGTTGATAATATTTGCGCCACCCTGAGCCACACATTCTCTATTTCCACTTCCTCTGGTCTCGGTTACTTCATCAATTAACGATAAGGTCATCAACGATTCAATTAAACCAATAGCTGCTAATATGGCTGCATAGGGTAATATAAAAAGAAAATTAGCTATGGTAAATGGTACTTGAGGAATTAGGAAAGATGGGAGGCTTCCTTGAATTCCTTCACCACCATTAGATTGCACAAAAGATAATACAGTTGGCGTATCAAATCCTCCAAAAATTACGAGGAGTGATACCGTTAAAATAGCTACTAAACCTGCCGGAATCTTAGAAGTTAGCTTAGGCAAACCATACATAATACCCATGGTTAATAATACTAACCCTAACATCACCCACATTTCGATACCCGCTAACCATTGCCCTTCTACTTTAAACATGCCCAGTTGCGACATGAAAATAACAATGGCTAAGCCATTAACAAACCCAAGCATTACAGGGTGAGGAATAAGTCGTACAAACTTTCCAAGTTTTAAAAAGCCAGCCGCCATTTGTATGAGGCCCATTAACACGAGGGTAGCAAATAAGTATTGAATACCAGCATCCTGAACACCAGGCATCATGGCATTCCCCTCTTTTACTAAGGCAACCATTACAACCGCTAAAGCTCCAGTAGCTCCGGAAATCATGCCAGGTCTGCCACCAAAAATTGAGGTGATTAAACCCACCATAAATGCTCCGTACAATCCAATAATAGGGTCGATACCCGCCACAAAGGCAAAAGCAACAGCTTCGGGAACAAGTGCTAGAGAAACAGTGATACCTGAAAGAATATCATTTTTAGCGTTTTTAGTCTTTTTTTTAAAGAACTCAATCATAATATAAGCGGCCTCATTTTAACGGGCTGCAAAGGTAGGCTTCTACTAGCATAGTTCAATGGTTTGTAGAAGATGTTCTAATTTTGACATGAAGAATGGTAAAGTTATTTTTAATGAGTATTCTTGCTACACACCTAATCTTTTATAAATCAATGACTTATAAATCATATTGGATTTCAAGCCTTCTCCTTTTTCTCTCCCTGAGACTCTTTGCGTTTCAGCCTACTGAAAATGTTATTATCAGAAAGATAGATTCATTAAATACACTTAGTTGGGAAACCAAACAAGCAGACATAGCTAAATCATTGCTTCTAGCCAAGGAAGCAGCATCCTTATCTTCTCAAATTAGTTATACCAAAGGGCAACAGTACGCTATAAAAAATTTGGCAGTATTAGATATTTTTAAAGGAAATTATGACTCTGCTCTTATTAAAGCTAACCAGTTTTTAGAACTTACTATTGAACGAAAAGATACCGCAGAAATGGCTAATGCCTATAACGTTACAGGTAGCATTTATTATTATAAAGGTGAACTTGAGTTGGGTATAAAAAACTATTTGCAGTCTCTAAAATTGAAAGAGTTTTTAGGGGATTTAAAGGGCACAGCTAAGTTATATAATAACATTTCCACTATTTATATTGGGCAGGAAAAATTTGCTAAAAGTATTGAGTATAATCTTAAATCTATCAAAATTAAAAGGCAGTTAAATGATAGTATTGGCCTATCTAATTCTTATAATAACATTGGGTTTTCCTATAGAGAATTGGCTATGTACGACTCTGCACTCTACTATAGCTCTTTAGGATTAAAAATGATTTTGCCTACTCAAAACGAACTATTAAAATCAAGCCTTTACTCTAATACAGCAGATATATATTTAAAAATGAATGTGTTGGATTCTGCACTTTATATGTTTACCAAGTCCATAGAAATATCAACAAAACTGCAAGAAAATAGAACAATAATATATGCCTATTTAGGAGTAGGAAAGGTTTATGTTGCTAAAAATAGGATAAAACAAGCATTGCCATATTTACAAAAAGGCAAAGAACTAGCCTTATCTATTGGTGCAAAAAAAGAAATTGCAGATTCCTTCTCCGAATTATCTAAAGCTTTTGCTGCTCTAAACAGGTATAAAGAGGCATATTTAAACCACTTAAGCTATGAAATCTATAAAGATTCAATTATTAACGAAAAAAACAATAAAGATATTGAAGAGCTTGAACGAACTTATAAATACGAAAAGCAGCAGAATCAAATTCATCAATTTGAAATCGAAAATGCTTTTCAAAAAGAGACTTTTGAAAAGCAAAGAAAAATTGGATTGGGGCTTATGGTTTTATTACTCATTATGGGTGCATTGGCTTATTTTCTGATAAAAAATAATAAAGCTAAACGTATTGCCATTGATGAGCTCGAGTTAAAAAATGAAGAAATTAAAAAACACCAGAAAAACATCCAGGATCAGAATGAATTACTAGCGGCCAAAAACAAAAAGCTCCTACAGCTAGATGAAGAAAAAAACCATTTGGTAAGTATTGTTGCTCACGATTTAAGGAGCCCCTTAGCCAATATTATGGGGCTGATAGGCATACTTGATCTGGATGGCAACTTAAATGAAAAACAAAAAGGGTTTATTGAAAAAATAAATCAATCAGCAGAAAAACTAAACGAAATGATCTCCAAAGTGTTGAGTAAGGATAATGTAAAACAAGCCGAATTGGAGATTGAGTTGAAACCATTAAGTGCCAACGACCTAATTAATAAATCTATTGAAAGCCTACAGCAAAATGCATTACAAAAAAATATCAAAATTCTATTTAATAAAATAGCTAACCTCCCTTTAATAATGGCCGATGCTAATTTTGGCCTTCAAGTACTTTCTAACCTTGTGTCAAATGCAATCAAATTTTCGCTTCCCAAAAAAAATATCTTTATCAACACTTATGTAGAAGATAGTTTGCTTTATGTTTCTATTAAAGATGAAGGCCCAGGGTTTACCGATGAAGATCAAAAAAACCTTTTTGGTCGTTATCAAAGACTTTCGGCCAAACCTACGGCTGGAGAATCTTCTACAGGTTTAGGGCTTTCAATTGTTAAAGAATATATGGAACTTATGGGCGGAACAATAGAATGTAATTCTTCCGAAGGAGAGGGAGCCGAATTTATTATCGGTTTTAAGTTGGCTTAAGATTTGCTTGCTAATTGATGTTCAACACCTAGTTCTACCCAATTTTGCAGAGCTTCGTTTGATGCGAATCTGCCTTCTTCTACAAAAACAAACCCTTTCATAGGTCGTTTGGTAAAATCCATTAGTCGAACATAATTCTGTTCTAAAACGATAGGTGATTTATAATCAACTACCCTTACCATAAGTTCATCCCTTACAATACCACAACACATTTTATCCTTGTAACCTGAGTTCGGGATAAGGAATATTTTTTTCTTTTCCATTAAAATACAAAACAATATCTGTTAGTTTGGCATTTACTTCCTTCTTTCATTAGAATTATAGACCTTAGCACCTCAATTCAAAAATATACCAATATGGCAATGTTATTTATAGTTCTATTCTTGTTTGTACTGGCAATTATTTCGCCATGGGTTTTTCCTAACAAGGTAGTTAGCAATCACAAAAAAGATCTTGATTATTAAATCTATTATTGGTTTGATAATGAATAGCTAAGCACTTATTGTTTAGCTATTTTTTTGTTTCCTTTTCCGAGATAAGAAATTTAAGGTGCTACTCTATTTTAATGTTTCCTAACTTTTATTTTTGTTGTAAGTTTAAGGATGATTAGATTTATATACGCTCGACTTACGCTTCTTGGTTTCCTTACTCTCTTTGGCATTCAAACTCATGCCCAAAAATCGTCCTTATACAATGCTTTCGTAAAAGGGATGAATGCTCAAAAAGGGTTCTTTAACATTTATTACGATACTAAAAGTGATGAGTTGTTTTTAGAAATTGATAAACTAGGTTTTGAATTCTTATATGTTAACTCCTTAGCAACTGGGGTTGGATCAAACGATATTGGTTTAGATAGAGGCCAGTTAGGCAACGAACGAGTAGTTAAGTTCATAAAAGCAGGGCCAAAAATATTATTGGTTCAGCCCAACCTAGGTTATCGAGCAGATTCTGATAATACCTATGAAAAAGAATCTGTTGAACAGGCTTTTGCTCAATCTGTATTATGGGGCTTTAAAATTTTAAAAGAAGAAAAAGGGAGGTATCTAGTAAACATGACAAACTTCTTAATGCAGGATGCTCATAATGTAAGTGGCCGATTAAAGCGTAATAAGCAAGGCAGTTATAAAATTGACAAAAGCCGTTCTGCTTTATACCCAAGTCGCATTAAGTCGTTTCCAGAAAATACGGAGTTTGAGGCTACCCTTACATTTACAGGAAAAGCGGAGGGGTATAATATTAGGAATGTGACGCCTACCTCTTCTGCTGTTACAGTGCGCCAGCACCATAGTTTTATTCAACTGCCAGACAATAATTACAAACCAAGGGTGTTCGATCCACGCTCTGGGTATTTTGCTATGTCGTACCAAGATTACGCCACACCCATTGATAAACCTTTAGTAAAACGCTTTATTTATAGGCATCGGTTAGAAAAGAAAGACCCCAATGCGGCAATTAGTGAACCTGTTGAGCCTATCGTGTATTATTTAGACCGTGGAGCTCCAGAACCCATTCGTTCTGCTTTAATGGACGGTGCCCGTTGGTGGAATCAGGCATTTGAAGCAGCTGGATATAAAAATGCGTTTATTGTAAAGCTTTTACCCGAAGACGCAGACCCAATGGATGTGCGCTATAACCTTATCCAATGGGTACATCGTTCTACCAGAGGGTGGTCGTATGGTGGCAGCATAAGCGACCCTAGAACAGGAGAAATAATTAAAGGACATGTGAGCTTAGGCTCATTACGGGTTCGACAAGATTTTTTAATTGCTACAGGGCTGCTAAGTCCTTATGCTTCACCCAGCGGGTCAGGTGCTATGAAAGAGATGGCTTTGGCTCGCCTCCGTCAATTAGCGGCTCACGAAATTGGCCACACCCTGGGCTTAGCTCATAATTACACTGCCAGTATGGATGGCCGTGCTTCCGTAATGGACTACCCCCACCCTAAAGTGGATATAATTGATGGAAAATTAAGTTTGAAAGATGCCTATGATACTCGAATTGGGGCTTGGGATAAGATAAGTATAGCTTATGGTTATTCTGATTTTACCAAATACACCAACGAACAAAAAGCATTAAATGAAATTCTTTTAGACGCCTATCAAAACCAAAAACTTTCTTTTTTATCCGACCAGGATGCTCGGCCGAAAAGTAGTGCCAACCCCAGAGCTCATTTATGGGATAATGGCAATAATGCAGCCAAAGAATTGGAACATGTATTAGAAGTTAGAGCTATTGCATTAAGTAATATGGGTTTAAATACGATACAAACAGGCAGGCCAATGGCTGAAATTGAAGAAGCACTTTCTCCTATTTATTTTTACCATCGATACCAAGTAGAGGCTGCCGCTAAAGTAATTGGAGGCTTGCATTATACGTATGCAGTTAAGGGCGATGGACAAGTACCCACAGCGTTTGTAAGTGTGGATGAGCAAAAAGAGGCATTACATGCACTTATTCAAGCATTAAATGCAAATACGCTAACCTTACCAGAATCGCTTATAAAACAATTACCTCCCCGACCTCTGGGGTATTACCGAACCAGAGAAAATATAAAAAGTAATACCGGTTTAACGTTCGACCCAATTGGGGCTGCGGAGTCGAGTGCAGAAATGACAGTTAGTTTATTATTGAACCCAGCCCGAGCAAACCGTTTAGTGGAACATAATGCAAGGGATAAAGCTCAACCAAGTTTAGGCTATGTGCTAGACGAATTAATTAAAAAAACCATTTGGGCGAGCCGACAAAAAGGACTCAATCAAGAAGTTCAACATGCTGTTTCCAATGTGGTATTAAATCAAATTATAAAATTAGCTGTAAGCAACTCTGCAAGTGTTCAAACCAAAGCTATCGCACTTCTCACACTAAAAAACTTGAAATCAGATTTTGAAAATGCTGCTAAAACTGAAAAGGATGTTAATGAGAAAGCCTTTCTTAGCCTTATGAACTACAGTTTGAACAACTTTTATAAAAATCCGTCTCATTGGGAGGCTCAAGACACACTGCCTCTCCCAGACGGCTCTCCAATAGGGTCAATCGATTGTAGTCAAGATGATTAGATGGATATGTATTTTAATTATTCCCTCTTGTTTTGCTAATGCACAAGATGTAGTTCTAAACTTGAATGCTGAAAAGTTAGTAGAGTTTAGTGATGAGTTTAAGCTTACCTTCCCAGATAATAATAATGAATATCTGATGTCTCAGTGGTCTAATGGAAAACTCTTCTATACAAATGGAACTTCTAAAGAATATGATAGTTTAAATTATAACAGGCATTTGAATATCATAGAGGTAGTAACAAACAATAAAGTACTAACCTTGAAACCAATGGGTCTTGCAGGCACTCTAATTTATACCTCCTCTACTAGTGGATTTGTTATAATAGTTGCTTACATAAATAATACATCAAAATTTTTAATCGTCAATAACAGTCAAAAATATTTGCTTGCTTCCTACATAGAGAATAAAGAACCTCCAACAGAAAATGAGTTTAAAGTTGATGAAATCAGGTTTGTTCCTAAAGAAAAACAAGAGTCCATAATATCAAGACATTATGTGGTTTTTAGTGATGGAAACTGGAAGGAATTAAAATGGAACAAATCAGGCATTAGTAAATTATTTAATATAGATAAAAAAGAGCTACAGAAAAGGGCATCAAAAGCAGGAATAGAATTAGCTGAGAGTAAAGGCCTTTATCAAATTTTTGACATCTTAAACCAATAATGATCGTAAAATTATTTTCCTCTGAAGAGGAGGCCATTCAAGAAGTACCTAAAGGAACCACCCGAAAATTAGTTGTAAAAAATAAGGGCTACTTACTCATTCATTCAAATAATGGGTTTTCTGTGAGCAATGAACTTTGCCCGCATCAAAGAGCCTCTTTAGTAAAAGGAACCCTTAATAATTTTAATGAAATAATTTGCCCTTTGCACGAGTATAGATTTAACCTAAAAACAGGTGCAGAAGCCTCTAACAAATGTGGTAGCCTTACCCTTTATCAAATAGCTGTAAAATCCGATGGGCTATACATCGAGATTTAATAATTTGCAGGTATTAATATGCAACGTCATTCCTGCAAAGGCAGGAACCTGTACACGGGTAGCTCCAATCTTAGGGATTCCTGCCTTTTGAGGAATGGCGTTCTTGTTTAACATTTTATTATACCCTATGAAACGTCTCTTTTTGGTGGTTCTATCCATCGCAATTTCAACCCTTTCTCATGCTCAAACTACTCAATCTCCTAAAGAATACTTGGGATATACCTTAGGCACTCAATTTACAAATCATTATAAAATAATAGATTATGTGGAGCAGGTAGCTTCAACCAATGAGAATATAAGCTTAGTTTCTTATGGAGAAACCTATGAACATCGACCACTCATGGTAGCAATTATTTCTTCTAAAGAAAATATGGCTCAGCTGGAAGAAATTAGAACATCTAATTTGCAAAGAGCAGGCATAGAAGCCGGCTCTCCTTCTAAAAATATTCCAATTGTTTGGCTTAGCTATAATGTGCATGGTAATGAAGCTTCTTCGAGTGAAGCTATGATGCAAACCTTGTATGAACTAGCCAATAGACAAAATAAGGATGTGCAAGACTGGCTAACGAACACAGTTGTTATTCTTGATCCTTGCATAAACCCCGATGGTCGTGAGCGATATGTTAATTGGTATAACCAAACCCTGGGGGCAAATGCAAACCCTAATTTAGATAGCAGGGAACACCGAGAAGTTTGGCCTGGTGGCCGACAAAATCATTATGTATTTGACTTAAACAGAGATTGGGCTTGGCAAACACAGGTTGAATCGAAACAACGCATAGCCTTATACAATAAATGGTTGCCGCATGTGCATGTTGATTACCACGAGCAATATGTTGAAAATCCCTATTATTTTGCTCCAGCGGCTAAGCCGTATCATAATGTAATTACCCCTTGGCAAGGTGAGTTTCAACGGCTCATTGGAGAAAACCATGCCAAGTATTTTGATGATAACGGATGGCTATATTTCACGAAGGAATCATTTGATTTACTCTACCCAAGTTATGGAGATACCTATCCTATTTTCAACGGAGCTATTGGTATGACTTACGAACAAGCAGGACATGGCCGTGGCGGTTTACAAGCCTTATTGCAAAATGGAGATACCTTAAAACTTACCGATCGTGTGGCACATCATTATACCACAGGGCTTTCTACAGTGGAGGTAGCTTCTAAAAATGCAGAAAAACTTGTTTCCGAATTTGAGAGTTTTTACAAGACTCCAGTAAAAAATAAGTATAAATCCTATGTGATTACGGAAAAGAATCAATCGAAAATTAATGCCTTAACCGACCTGTTGGATAAACAAATGATAACCTATGGCAAGGTAAATGCCGACAAGAAAATTCAAGGGTTCGACTTTGCCAAAGGCATTGAAACCACTACCACCATTCATAAAGGAGATTTGGTGGTTTCTGTAAGCCAACCCAAGGGCGTATTGGCCTCGGTGCTTTTTGAGCCAAGAACACAATTAGAAGATTCGCTCACGTATGATATAACCGCTTGGAGCTTGCCTTATAGCTTAGGGTTTAGCGCCATTGCCTCAACCACTGATATTTCTAGTGGGGAGTGGGAATCAACTTCTTTTACAAAAAACACCCTTGAAAATTCCAAAGTATATGCATTTGTGTGGGAAGGAAAATCAACACAAGACCTGGCATTAGTTGGAAGTTTACAATCAAAAGGTGTACATATTCGAGTAGCTGATGAGCCTTTCACAACTAAATCCAACAGTTATAAAAGAGGGGCATTATTAGTACTCAAAGCCGACAATAAGCATTTGAAGGGCTACGAAAAATTGGTGGTTGAAGAAGCTAATATGCATTCAATTGCGCTTGTTCAAGTACAAACAGGTTTCTCTGTACAAGGCAAAGATTTTGGATCTAGCTCCATGCGATTACTAGAACGACCTGAGGTAGCCATCATTGGTGGAGATGGAGTATCCCCTACGGCATTCGGTGAAGTTTGGTATTATTTCGATCAGGTATTAAACTACCAAGTAGCCACCATTCGAACGGATTATATAAGCCATATCGACCTTTGGGATTACGATGTATTGGTTTTTCCTAATGGATATTATAGCGCAATTAAAGAAGGGAAACGAAAAGAATTAAAACGATGGGTGTCGGATGGAGGCAAACTAATTCTTTTGGAAAATGCCATTCGTTCTTTTGTAGATACAGACCAATTTGGATTGGTTACTACTTATGAGGATGATGACGAAGAGGAGGAAGAAGAGCCAACTCAAGAAGTGTATGCGAGCAGAGAGCGAAAAGGGATGGAAGAATATATTCCAGGTGCCATATACAAAACCAAAATGGACAATACCCACCCTTTGGGGTTTGGTTATGACAACCAATATTTCACCCTAAAACGAAGCAGTAAGAAATACCAATTACTCGAAAATGGTTGGAATGTAACCGTGCTCCCCTCTGGTAAACCTGTAGCAGGTTTTGCAGGTTATAAAACTCAAAAGGAATTAAGTAACTCCTTGGTTTTTGGAGTGGAAGAAATAGGCAATGGTTCTGTGGTGTATTTTGTAGATGACCCACTTTTTAGAGCTTTTTGGCAAAGTGGGTTTAAGGTATTTGCAAATGCTGTGTTCTTATTGCCATAGTTCTAGAGCGTCATTCCTGCGAAGGCAAGAATCCGTTTAATAATTAGTATAAAGTTGGAAGATTCTTCACTTCCTCAAAATAACCATATACAATGAAAAAAATAATTATAGCCTCCAAAAATCCGGCAAAAATAAAAGCAGTTGAAAATGCTTTTTCAAAAGTGTTTCCAAATGAAAAATTTGAGTGTGAAGGGGTAAGCGTTACCTCTGAAGTGCCCGACCAACCCATTGGAGAAAAAGAAACATTATTAGGCGCTGAAAATAGAGTTAAGAATGCAAAACAAAGTTTTGAAGCCCATTACTGGGTTGGCCTCGAAGGCGGAGTAGCCCATAATGGCAACCAATTAGAGGCATTTGCCTGGATGGTTATCAGGTCAAAAGAAATGTACGGTAAAGGGCGAACAGGTTCATTCTTTTTACCTCCTAAAGTAGCAGAATTGGTTAAGGGAGGAATGGAGTTAGGACATGCAGATGACCAGGTCTTTGGGCAATCTAACTCCAAGCAAAAAGGTGGTGCTGTGGGCTTACTCACCAATAATTTACTAACTCGTACCAGCTATTATGAACAGGCGCTTATTTTAGCACTAATCCCTTTTATAAATAAGGAACATTATTCTTAACTTCGAACTTTCAACTTAACACTCCGAACTTCTTTAGTATGCAACCGAATATGTTAGATATCCCTGAAGAATTTTACCCCTTTGAAAGTACCGAACCATTTAAAGAATGTAAGGTGTGTGGCCTTGATTTAAGTTTAGGTACTACGGATTATTTTGTGGAGAAAGCCGTAAAAAACAATATTGCATATCAGGTAAAAGACATTGTGTTTGAATACGCCATTTGCTCGGCTTGTGCTCAAAATATGCAACAATCCATTTCAAAGGAGTCGATGCAAAATATGCAGGCATTTTTCTCCAACCAACAACTTTTTATGAGCAAAATTCAAGCGCACCAGCAGGGCGAGGGAGAACCGATTGAAGAGCTATTATCGAAGTGTTCTTTGCATAATGAACCTATTACCGAAATGAGTGAGTACATGATGTTAGGCCATTTTAGAGGAGATAAAATGATAGCCACGACCATGCCCTATATTTTAGGTGGAAGAGCCATGGATCAACTCTCTGAAATTATGAGCAATGAAACGATTGATGAAATGAATCGTTTTAAAAATGAATATTTTGGAGGCCCAGTGGAATTGGAAGATTTGTGGAAAGGGAAACCAGTGTTTTTGTAAATCTTACCTCCCGCAAATCCCCTTAAACTCACAATATCCGCAGGTATTAGTTTCTTCGGTTTGGCAAAACTCTACTGCCGGGTTTAGAATTTCTTCGAAAAGCTTGGTAAGCCGATCTTCAAATAAATTGAATAGTTCAGCAGGAACAGGTTGTGGTTTGTTGCGCACATATTGCACGCCTGAACCAATAGATTTTAGCCCGTAAATACCTGCGGTTACGCCAGTATCTGGGTGGTTGCGTTGGTAAATAAGCGCATAATAATACGACTGAAACTCTACTTTAAAATCAGGCTTGGTAAAGTAATTGTTTATGTACGTTTCAAGCTCAACAGGCTTTTTATAAATGGCCGTTTTTTGCATCCCTACCTTGCCTGTTTTATAATCGATTATGCGCACTAATGAGGTTGTACCTTCTATTTCAATTTCATCCAACCGATCAATAATTCCTCCTAATTGAATGTGGCTACCATTAATTGGTAATAACAGATTAAAGCTCTCTTTGTTTAATACAAGTTCCAGCCCTTTGATTGATAAAGGAGCTTGTACAGCATCTTTATCGAGTAAACGCTCTAACGTATTTTTAATAATATATCGTTGGTAGTCGTTCTTTCCACTAATGGTTTTTAGTTCAAGTTCTGTTTCAAATGCCTTGTCGATTTGAGAGGCAAGTTTCGTTTTCTTTAAATTAAGAATGTCTTTTTTAGAAAGTGTTTTGCCTATAAAAGGCTCATATAAATGTTGCAGAGTATGGTGTACAATATTCCCAAATTCGCGGGCATCAATTTTATTGGTAGCATCATCGTCTTTTCGTAATTTTTTAATCCGTTTTAAGTAAAATCGTAACGGACATTCAATATAGTCTAGTACCAAAGTTGGAGAAATGGGTCGTTCGTTTGATCTTTCGAACAAAAGGTATTCTAACTGTTTAATAATTTCCTCGCTTTTCTTCACGTTGATTTCTCGTGGCTGTAAGGTTTCGGTCGAAAGCGGAATACTAACGGTAGATTCATTTAATGTTATTGGGAGTTTCTCGGTTTTAATGCGGTGTGCTAATTGCAAAATATACCTGCTTTTTTCACCCGAGCCATCTACGGTAAGTTCGGTATTATAAATAAGCGAAACGTTTTTGGCTCGTTGCAATAAGCGGTAAAAATGATAAGCGTAAATACTATCCTGCTCCGTAAAATGAGGCATTTTAAATGCTTTACGCAGCCCAAACGGGATAAAAGATTTATTGCTGGCCGAAGCAGGCAACATTCCTTCGTTTACCGATAAAATAATGAGGTTTTCAAAATCGAGCATTCTGGTTTCAAGGAAACCCATTATTTGCAGCCCATTGCTCGATTCCTTGCCCAGTGGTAATTTAAGTGTACTTAAAGATTCGAGCACAATCTTTTTAATAAACTTAGTTTCAAAATGAGTACTTACTTGCAGTAACTCCAGCTTAAGCTGTTGCAAAGTTTTGTATAAAATAGTAGCAATGCCATCATCCGATTGTTCGCTGTTATCGTTTATTTTTTCTATAAACCGTAAGGCTTCATCAAATAAATAAATGGGATTTGATTGGGGCGTAAATGCTTCTTTTGCCAAATTAGATAGCTCATTAAACTGAGCTAACCAAGCCCAGGAAATATGGGTTTGCTTGGTTTTGGCCAACCATTCTGCCAATTTTAAATTATGCTGCTGAATAAATACATTGGAAGCCAGTGTTTGCAAAGCGTCCACAGGTATAGATTCTTTATCGAGTCGTGTCTGGTACTCAAAATAGTATTTGATAAATTCGCCAAGGGGGTGGGCAGCCACCGGTTGTCCCATGGTAATATTAATTGGTAAATCGGTTTGAGGTAAGGCATATAAAACCGGATTTAGCAACCCTTCATCGGCCAAAACCACAGCCGTATTATTAAACTGATAGGCTTTATTTCCGGTGAAAATATTAGAAGCTATTTTAGCTTGTGTAACACCTAAAGGGGTGCCTAGTACGTCAATTACTCTATTGATGTTAAAGCCATTGGCATCAATCCAATGGACGTTCTCTCCTCTCCATAAGTACTTATACCTATTTAAAAATTTAGCTGCTTCTAAGTTTTGTTTGTTGAAGTAAAAGCGATCCACATCAAAATAAACCTGAGCTACATTAGTAGAAAGTAAGTGGCCAAAAATAACTTCTTCGGCTAATGATAAGGCATTAAACCCTGCAAAAACAACCTGGTTAAACGGAGTTGGTTCTCCTGCCTTAATAGCATTTGCCGAAGCACGGTAGAGCATTCCGTTATACCCAAGCCCTTTGGCTTTTAATGCTTCCTGAAACATAAAGTAGGCTTTGCCTACGGTGTTCCAGGTAGTATCAAATTCTTTAAACAGCTCACCATTCCCGGATACATCAATTACTTTTTGAAATTCAATAATAGCCTTCAAAGCTTCTTCATCAGGGCCAAACACCTGATCGAGGTCTTTAATATCTTGCAAATTTTTATAGAGCAGTCTAGCATCCACCAGATAGCGATCCACCTCATCAAAATCTTTGAGCAGCACTTTTGCCCAGCCATAAAAATCCTCGAACACAATAGTGGGTTCCAGCTTTTTATATACGCCAAACAACTCCGTAATCTGCTGAATTTCAGAGGCCAGGCAAGTGCTGGGGTTTAGGTGCTCAATAAATTCCTGAATGCTTAAAATGGCAGGTGCCCAGAACACTTTTGTATCAAATTTCTGTTGAAGTAGCACTTCGAAATGACGACAAGCCCGTTGGGTTGGAAAAACATAGCAGGTCGTTCTTAAATCCTTTAACTTATCAGGGTTGATGTCTTCAATAATATAGTCTAAAAATCGCTTCATACCACCTCCACTAGTTCTGCTAACTCTATATACACTAAATACTTTTCTTCCACTTTGTAGCCCATTTGGGTGAGCAAATCTGCATAGTTCTTTATTTGGTTTTTATGACCGTCTGATTTTGCTCCTCTTTTAAAATCCAGAATTACGGCCTTCCCTTCTTTCACAATTACTCTATCAGGAATATAGGCAGTGCCATTGGCCAATATTTTATGCTCATTTATTACATCCCAACCTGGCGAAAACCATTGGTGCAAATCAGGTAGTGTAGAAAATAAAGCTTTGATTTTTTTCTTAAAACCTGAAGCGTCCTTCTCTGAAAATTCTCCTTTGAGTACCATTAATTGTATAATGGATTCAAGGATACCATCGAGTGCGGAAAGCTCAAAGGTTTTTAATTGCGCCATTATGGAGTGAAGCCTAATACCCGACCGAATATTATTGGCCTTTTCGGTGTTAAGTTGTTTCCAAAAGTCAGTTTCTTTAGCGGGAGCAAGTTTTAAATCAGGGTTAATTGTGGGGTAATCGGTTAGGTACATATCTTGCACCGAATCACTTTCTTTTGGATGTGCATGAGCCGGGTTGCCAAGTTCGAAAACAGTTCCATCAAAATGGTTAGAGAGACTGAAAGCATCGCTGGTTAAAACACTTTTAATGAGGTGTTGGAAAGATTTCTTCAATTTTTTGTTATCAACAAATACATATAATCGTTCGATAGCACGTGTAAAGCCAACATAAAGGGTATTTAGTTCTTCTAATGCTATTTCAAAACTTTCTTGCTCGTAATTGTTAGCAAAATCTGTTAATTCCAATGTGCTGGTAAAATTAAGAGGCAGGCTTCCCCATTTTTCATACCTGTCGGGCAACTTTGTGGGCCAAAACACGTGCTGTGGTCTATAAAAACCACCGCCTACCTGCGGCATAATTACAATGGGGCTTTCGAGCCCTTTCGATTTGTGAATACTCTTTACCTGAACAGCACCTTTGGGTTTTCCCAAAATAATGGAAGGCTTGGATTTATTGTCTTGGTGTAGTTCGTTCCACCTGTCGAGGAAGCTTGAGATAGAGACATAGCCCTTTTGAGCCAGTGATAAGCATAGGTCTTGCAGACCTTGTAAAAAAGGGTCGAACTGCTCGTTTAACCGATAGTTTTCAATCAACTTTTCAATGGCTTCGTAGGTATTTAAACTTGTGGTTATGCCTGTTAATGGAGAACTATCCAAGGTATTTTCAAGCGATTGACTAGCCGATTGCTTATGAATAATGTTAAGAAAATAGCTTAGATTGGTAAGAATAAGCTTATTATTCGGGTTAAGAATAAGTTGCAATCCATTTATTAAAAACTGCACCAAAGGTGATTTTTCTAATAAGAGTGCTTCATCTGTGATGGTATGAATTCCCTGACTTAATAAATAAGCAGCAACCTCACCAGCTTCTTTATTTTTGCGCACTAAAATTAAAATATCCTCAGGTGCAAAACCATCTTGCAAGGCTTGCTTAATGCTTTCCTTTGTTGCTTCGAAGGCCTGTTCTTTCCAGCTTAATTCATCATTATCTTCTAATAACTCAATCTTTACATAGCCTTCAATTTCTTTATTTGGCTTTTGGATTACGTCTTCATAGGCGCGGGCAATGTCATCCGCTTTGTTTGAAAAATTTTCGAAAAGAGAAGCTAAAGAGTAACTGGCTGTCTGGAAGAAAGCATTATTAAATGTGATGATATTTTTTCCGCTTCGGTAGTTGGTGTCAAGTGCAGACTCTATGGGAGAATGATTGGCAAGGTCGATGGCAGCTTGCTGCATTAGCAGGTTTACATCTCCACCACGCCATCGGTAAATAGACTGTTTTACATCGCCCACCAGTAATAAGCTTCCTTCATCGAAAAGAGCATATTGCAAGAGAGGCAAAATGTTTTTCCACTGATGGGCAGAGGTATCCTGAAACTCATCAATCATAATATGTTTATAGCGGGCTCCTATTTTTTCATATATAAATGGCGCATCCGAAAGGGACACCACCCCATCTAAAATAGAAGCTGTATCTGAAAGTAAGAGCAGGTTATTGCTACTGCGGTACTCCCATAAATTATCAGAAAGGGCAGAAAGCACGCCATAGGAGTAAATATTTGAGAGTAAGTTTTTGGCTTCTAAATATTCTATGTAATGGTTGCTATGGACTAAGCCAATAATGTGCTCTCGCAACTCTTGAAGGCCTGCTTGTGCACAAGCTTCAACCTCTTCCTTTTTCTCCGATTTTTTGGTTGTCCATTCAGCAGACAGAAAGGTGGCACTAAATGGTTTGGTTAAATCCTGAGTGCCTGCTTTCAGCCTTTTAAACACAGGAATTAGATTGGCTCTAAAGTCAGATTCTACAAGCTGGTGCGAGGCAATTAAGTCCAAAGCTTTGGTGCCAGTCTCGCACATTTCAGAGAGGTAAAAGTTTACTTGTTTTTGTAATTCTGTTACAAAACCTTCAAGGTTATCAATGTTTTCTTTCAACTTGTCTTTAATATCAATAAAACTATCTTGAAACAGTTTATTACCCAGGTTTTTAATATTAAATTCGATATTCCAGCCTTTATCCTCTTCAATTTTAGCATTTATAAAAGCACGGAGCCATTTTTTTACACGTTTATCCTCCGTTTGATATA
>Ga0256834_1001387_pt1 | contig 16534 bp, 15 predicted proteins | sample 4281140metaG_FD_190536 | JGI IMG/M metagenome (GOLD analysis project Ga0256834, IMG submission 190536) | Hydrothermal vent microbial communities from East Pacific Rise, Pacific Ocean - 4281-140 | ecosystem: Environmental > Aquatic > Marine > Hydrothermal vents | place: Pacific Ocean: East...
ATGTTGACAAGACGCTCGAGGTTATAACCCCGCTGATGACCTATGAGAGCCCCGACTTCTCGATTATGAAAGTTATCGGAAGCGAGCCCGGAAGGACGATAAGCTACACCCTCTACGATGAGGAGAGAGAATTCACCTCGATGGCGCGCGTAACCGGTTACACCGCCTCCGCCGTAGCGAGGCTCGTGGCCGAGGGTAGTTGCATCTTCGGCGTTATTCCGCCCGAGATTCTTGGCATGCGCATAGACACCTTTGAGAGAATCATCGCCGACCTTGAGGAGAGGGGAATAAGGCTGAGGAGGGAGGAGAATGCTTCATCTGGTGATAGCTGATTCCGAGCTTGAGCTCGTGCCAAAATCGATAGTGGAGCATCCAGCCGTTGTGAACTACGCGAGGAGGAGGGGCAAGAAGCCGGAGGAAGTGATACTCGACAGCAGTTACCACCACTCTGCGCTTAGGAAGCTCGAAGACGGTGAGAGGCGCGGGAGGCCTGACATAGTGCACATCTGCCTTCTAAACGCCCTGGAGAGCATAGCCAACAGGGAGGGGAAGCTCCGCGTTTACGTCCACACGAGGAACGATGAGGTGATTTACGTAAAGCCCGAGACGAAGCTTCCGAGGAACTACAACCGCTTTCTCGGTCTCATGGAGAGCCTCTTCAAGAACCGCGTCGTTCCAAAGGATTTAGCTCTACTCCGCATCGAGAAGAAAACGCTGGGTGAGCTCGTGGAAGAAATTGCTCCCGACGGGGTCTTCGTGATGCACGAGGAAGGGGAACTGATGAAGCCGAGGGACTTCGGAAAGGTTCTGGCGGGGCTTGAGAATCCGCTCGTTATCGTAGGTGGCTTTCCCCACGGGGACTTCAGGAGTCGGGTTGAGGGGAGAAGGGTAAGCCTTTACCGCGAGCCGCTAATGGCATGGACGATTGTAAACGAGATAGTGGTCAACTTTGAGTCATTTATAATCTAAGTCAGTGCACAATGTTTTTATATTTTGGCCCCTTTTTGTCTCTTAGTTTTCATTGTGGCTTAACTCTGCCGGAGGGGTGCGCAATGAGAAGGGTTAACGTCCTGATGGCGTTCCTTATCGCGGGTTATATTCTGGGGATATGGAACTTCTTAATTCTGCCGAAGTACTACATGACCTTTGGACTCAAGGGCTTCTTGATTTCACTGATTCCAGTTCTCATAGCAATGTTCCTAATATACAGCGAGGCCGAGAGCACAAGAAGAACCAGGTATCTCATCTACGAGCTTTTCTTTAAGGTCGCCAGAACGCCCGCAATAATGTTTACGCTCCTAATGTTCCTCCTGATACTGCTCGGCGTAACCTCGTACTTCTCGAGCTGGGGGCTTATATACCTGTTCAGCGGCGATACAACGTTTGTTCCACTCTTGGCGGTTCTCACAATCATCATCGCCGTTCTCCTTTTGCTGCTGGCCAAGGGAAGGGTTCTGGAGTTCATATCGGGAATATCTGTGATATTCATAGTGTTCACAATAATCTCAACAATTCTCATCAGGAACCGCTCGCTTTCAGTTCTGACCTCCGAGCAGGCAAAGTATTACATGCACCAGGCCGTTTCGGGGATAACCTCGTTTTCTCAGCCCCTTACGTTCCACGGGGTTATAATGCTCCTAACTTCGGTCATAGTGGCGTTCGGTCTCGGTGCGGGGGTGTACTACGTTATTGGAAGCTTTGCTCCGGAGGGCCTCAACTTCAAGAGGGTTCTCATCGGTGTTTTCATACTGCAGGTTATCCTGAGCTTCGCGGCGGCTTATTCGATGGCGTATTCGCTCGGTCCGGCTTTCCAAGCCTTTGAAAAGAGCGTCCACAGCCCAAGGATTTCACCTGAAGAGAGCTTCAAGCTCTACACCCAGTTCAGCGCGCTCAGAAACTACGCCACCAACAGCACAACACCGCTTCCGCAGTCGGTTAGGGTGTTCTACTTCATTCCGGAGATTCTCAAGGGAAACGTTCCCGGCGCCAGCGCAATAATATTCCTCCTCGTTCTCTCGCTTTACTTCGCGGGGCTGACTACGATAATAGTCCTCCTTGAGATGGGAAATCAGATGCTCTCCGAGGTTATGCAGCTGTCCCGGGAGAAAAGCCTTGCGGTCGTTGCCATCATCGGCATGATTCTTGCCGGCTTAATGGCGATAAGCTCTGCCAGAACAATGTTCTTGGTGGTTCCCTTCAGCGTTGGCCCGCTGGTGGCCCTAGCTGAGGCTTATCCACTCTTTTCCTCAGGTTTGACAACCCGCAGAGGGGCAGTGGCCGTTGTCATGGGTGCACTACTTGCGGTAGGTTTAGGTGCCCTTTACTACGCCTTTGGTAGCGGTTCCGACCCAGTAGTCATGGGGGCGGTAATAGGGCTTGTCCTGTTCTTCCCTCTGGTGGTTAACGGCATGCTTCTGAAAAGCCGCCGCTGAGCTTTTTCAAAAATTTTTTAAACGTCCCCGCCAACAGAGACCAGAACAGTTGCGGGAGGTCTGGAAGATGGGAGACAAAACCAAGGTCCAGGTCAGCAAGCTCAAGCCTGGAAGGTACATAATCATCGACGGTGAACCGTGCAGGATTGTGAACATAACCGTTTCTTCCCCCGGGAAGCACGGCTCCGCCAAAGCAAGGATTGAAGCCGTTGGAATCTTTGATGGCAAGGTCAGGAGCATCGTCAAGCCGACCAGCGCTGAAGTTGATGTCCCAATTATCGACAAGCGCGTTGGCCAGGTCATAGCTATAACCCCTGACACCGTTCAGATTATGGACATGGAGACCTACGAGCTTTACGATGTTCCCTTCGAAGGCGGTGTTGACGAAGAAGTTAGGGACCAGCTCAAGGAAGGCATAACCGTTGAATACTGGGAAACACTCGGCAGGATTCAGATTAAGAAGGTTCGGGGCGAGTGAGCCCCTATTCTCTCTGCTTTTGTTGAAGCGGAGGGGTGTTGAAAATGGACTTTCTTTACACCTATGATGCGGTGAAACTGGAGGTTCCTCTTGTTGACCCTGAGGACGCCCGATTTGTAATCTTGGGAGTTCCCTTTGATGGAACCACGAGCTACCGTCCGGGAGCGAGGTTCGGACCCCTGCTGATTAGACAGGCAACCTTTAACTTGGAAAGCTACGTGCTGGATTACGATGTTGACATCGCGGAAGCTCCGATTGCCGATATAGGAGACGTTTCAATCGTCGCGGGGGACTCCCGTGAGACTTCAAAGAGGATAAAAGAAACCCTGTGTGAGCTTCTTTCGGTCAATCCGGAGGCGATGCCCATTCTGCTTGGGGGAGAGCACTCCCAGACCCTTGGGGCGGTTGAGGCGCTGAAGCCGAAAAGCTACGTTGTCTTTGATGCACACCTTGACCTTCGCGATTCCTACGAGGGAAACCCCTACAGCCACGCCTGCGTGGCTAGGCGCATAGCAGAGCTGGGCGTGAGGGAGGCGATGTTCGGGATAAGGAGCGGAACGAAAGAGGAAGTAGAGTTTGCGAGAAGAAACGGTATCGAATGGGTGCACTCAAGGAATTACACACTCGACACGTTTATTAAGGTCGTTAGGAACCTCCCGGAGCCGGTGTACCTCTCTGTTGACATAGACGTCTTCGACGTTTCCCTCGTCCCGACCACGGGAACCCCTGAAGCCGGTGGGCTGAGGTTCTGGGATGTTGTGGAGGCAATCGAATGGCTTGTCCGGAACAAGAGGATTATCGGCTTTGATATCATGGAAGTTGCGGGCGGGGATGTCGGGACCCCCACGTCGGTAGTTGCCGCGAAGCTGCTGTTTTACTACATCGGAATGCAGTGGGGTAAAAAGAGTGGGGGGCGTTAAGCCCCGGTCTTTTCTGCTTCTCCGCTTTCCAGCAACCTGCTTTTGAGGAATGGCACCCACAGGGTTTCTGTCAGCACTGAGGCCAGTACGGTTATGACGGTAACAGCAAGTATCACCTCTCCCCAGTATGTTGTTAGCACTGCACTGTGGTACTTCTCAGCCAGCGTTAGTGGGAGTGCTGCCAGCGCTGATGGAACGACACCTCTCGGTCCCTCTAAGGATATGAACACGTACTCCTTTTTGCTCCACCACTTCAGTATCGGTAGCGCCGCTATTGGCCTGGCCACGAGCATGATGAAGTACGCCACCAGCAGTCCCTTTACCAAGTTGCTCACGAGTGGCTGAAGGTTCAAGCTTGCGCCGAGGAGGACGAATATGAATATCGTTGCAATGTCGGCGAGAGTTTCGTTGAAGTGAACTTCTCTCTCGATGGCTTTTATCACCTTCCCGAGAACCTTCGGGTCCTCTTTCTTGGCAAAGACGTTTGAGTTACCGAGGATGATTCCCGTGGTCGTTGCGACCAAATAGCCCGAGGCTTGGAGCTTTTCTCCAAGAAGGAATCCTCCAAATGCCAGGAAGAGGGAGAATATCTCTATCTCAGGGAACTCGTACATCCGCGTTTTCTTAATGAACCAGTATCCGAACAGCCCGACTATGACACCCAGGATTATTGACACTATGACCTCATACAGGAAGAATGCAACCGCTGCCCCGTAGACCCCTAGGTGATGGCTGAACGCCGCGAAGAGCCCCCCGCTTGCGCTGACTATGAGCATCGCAACGGCGACATCTGTGAGGACTATGCCCAAGGGGTCGTTGAATATTGACTCCGTGACGATAGTTATCTCTATGTCTTGGGGAACGCGGTACTGCTTGAAGAGGGGTATGAGCGTTGCGGGGTCTGTTGCGCTTATTATTGCGCCGTACAGGAATCCTATCAGGAACGGGGCGTGAAAGACTACTGAAAAGAACCACCCCGCCAGTAACGCGGTTACCAGCAGCCCCAGAGTGTCAAGGGTGGCTATTGTTGGAAAGTTTCTCTTCAGAAGTTTCCAGCTCAGGTTGTGTCCCTCGGTGAAGAGTATCATGACGAGACCAAAGACGCGGACGTAGTTGAAGAGATGGCGCGCTTCGGTTCTGGGAAGCACCATCGTTATGGGTCCAATCAGTATGCCCGCCACTATGAACAGCGGAATGTAGGAGATGTTGTACCTCCTGCTTATGAGGAGCGCTATTATGCCTGACCCGAAAACAGTTATCAGTGCCCTGGCGACCATCTCGATTGACACCATTGGTATCGCCTCCGCTTTTTGCTCGGCCGTTCTGGGTTTTCTCATGGAGTGATTTTAAACCTTTTCCCCGTTAATTTTTCAAAATGGAGCATAGAAACGATAAAAGTTCGGGAAAACAATTACGATTAACGCCCTTTTTGATAGAAAGTTGAACCAATGATTTTACCAGAGGTAAATGGCTTCTATTGCGTGATAATAGGCTCTGTATATGTCCTTCTTTGTTACAACCCCTATTAGTTTTCCTTCATCATCAACAACTGGGAGCAGGTTCTGGTCGTTCAGGAGTATTTTATCAAGGGCATCTTGAGCAGTTTCCTTTGGCGTTACAACCGCAAAGTTTTTTCTCATAAACCTACCCACGGGAAGCTTTTTAATCGCTGTCGATTTTCCAAGTATGTCAGGCACACCTATGATGCCCACCACATGCCCTTCGTCGTCAACAACCGGAAGGAAGTCGTGGCCCGTCGATGCAATAATTTTTTCAACCTCCATTAGAGGCCTCTTTGCGTTAATTTTAACGACTGTCGTGCTCATTATTTCGTGAACCGCTATCGTTTCGAGAATCAGCGGCCTGCCGGTCTTTATCCTTATGCCTTTGCGCTCCAGCTTTATCGTGTATACAGAGGAGCCTTTGAAGAACGCCCTCGCGGTAACGAAAGCAACGACCGACGTCAGTGCGACCGCCGGGGAATAGGCGTAGCTCCCCGACATCTCCGTTATCATTATTATCTGCGTCAGCGGTGCTTGAGTGGCCGCTGCAAAGAAACCGGCCATCCCGGCCAGGGCGTACGCCTCAACGTTTGCGGGGGCGAAGTGCGAAACAACGGTTCCGAAGGCGGAGCCGAGCATGGTTCCTATGAACAGGCTCGGTGCGAAGATTCCGCCGGAGAACCCGGAGCTTATGGCCAGAAGCGTCGCGGTCATTTTCGCAACCGCCAGCATGAGGAGCATCTCAAGCGTGAACTTTCCAAGGATTGCGTCTCTGATGCCGTTGAAGCCTATCCCGAAGACGCCGTCGTGGGGGAAGAACATTCCTATGATGCCTATGCCAACGGCCCCGAGCACAAGGCGAAGCTCAAAGGGATACCTCTTCGAGAGGCCGTCAAAGAAATCGGTTGCCCTGTAGAGGGCCTTGGTGTATGCGTAGCCGACGACGCCGAGAAACATTCCGAGCATGAAGTAAAAGGGAATTCCTCTGACCACGCTTATGTTGGGGTTCAGCACTGGAAATCTTACGGGATGGTGAAGAACCACGAGGGTTATCGCGTTGCCTATTATTGCGGAGATAAATATTGGAACGAGGTTTATCGTTATTGCTCCCATGTAGATGACCTCAAGGGCAAACATTGCCCCCGCGAGCGGCGTGTTGAAGGTTCCGGCTATTCCGGCGGCCAGGCCGCACGTTGTTATCAGCTTCCTGGCCTGGGGTTTTGGAAGCCTCTCAGCCAGTGCAGAATCGAGCGCGGCGCCGATGAACGCGGCCGGACCTTCACGACCGAGAGGACCTCCCGCGCCTATTGAGATTGCGGTTGCCAGGGTTTTGAGAAACGCCAGTTTGGCCCCTATCTTTCCGCTCTTGAATATTATGCCCTCGATGACCTCGGGGACACCGTTGCCCCTGAGTTCGGGGTATCTCTTAACCATCGGGGCTATCAGCATCGCACCGAAAACCGGGAGGAGGATGTAGCCTAGGTTTATACCTGATACACTATATGATATCCTGTTCAAAACAGGGCCGAAGAAAAACCCCGTGAAGGCGTTGATTAAAACCCTAAAGATGAGGGCGCCGAGACCCCCCACTAGGCCGGCCAACGAGGCTATCCCAAGCAGTATTGCCCATCTCCTGACGTATCTCTGAAGGCTCCATTCGTCCATAGCCCTCAACCGAAGAAGGCTCCCATCATGTCCATCTGCTCGTCGCTCATGGACTTCACTTTGAACTCGGGCATCTCGGCCTTGAGCTTTTCGTACTCCTCTCCGGTTATCTCCCTGACCTCGCCGTTCTCAACGAGATAGAATATTCCGTAGTCCGGGTCGCGGTAGGCTACGAGAAAATTCTCGGTCTCAATGTCATCGAAGTTCACGAAGATAACGTTTCCGCCAGTATAGGGCTTCTTGCACTTGAAGGGGAAGCTGGAGGAGTTGAGCATCGCATCGCCCAAAGCCTGATTGGCCTTCTCGCCGTTTATCTCGGTCCAGAAGGGCCTTCCCTCGAAGTCACCCTCGACGACGATGAGGAACCTCTGGCCGTCGAGCTTGACTATGGGGGCTCCGCTCTCCTGCAGTATCTTGAAGAGCTCGCCGATGGTTTCGGCGTTTCTAAGCGAGGCCACGAATCCTTCAACCTTCATCTTGGGTCACCGTTTTCCAAATCCTAAGGCGCAGTTATAAGGGTTTGGGAGAAGATTTTTTTAGAGGCCCGAAAACTTTGGACGGTGGTGAGATGTTAGTAGACGCCGACCTTCACGTTCACTCCCGCTACTCAAAGGCTGTCTCCAAGGCCATGACGATACCCAACCTTGCAGAGAACGCACGCTTTAAGGGCCTCAACGTTGTCGGTACTGGCGACATCCTAAATCCCCACTGGGAGGGGGAGCTCCTCAGATACGCCAAGAAAGTCGATGAAGGGACCTACGAGCTGAGGGGAGTTCGCTTCCTCCTCACAACGGAGGTTGAGGACAACAGAAGGGTTCATCACGTCCTGATTTTCCCGAGCATTGAGACGGTTCGCGAGATGAGGGGAATACTAAGAAAATACTCAAACGACATCGAGACCGAGGGCAGGCCCCACCTGAGCCTTTCAGCGGGAGAGATAGCCGACCTGGCCAACGACTTCGGCGTTCTAATCGGCCCCGCCCACGCCTTCACCCCCTGGACGAGTCTCTACAAGGAGTACGACAGTTTGAAGGAGGCCTACGGAGGGGCTAAAATCCACTTCCTTGAGCTGGGTCTCTCGGCCGACAGCGAGATGGCCGATATGATAAAGGCCCACCACAGATTAACCTACCTCAGCAACAGCGATGCCCATTCACCGATGCCTCACCGCCTTGGGCGGGAGTTCAACCGCTTCGAGGTGGAGGATGCTACCTTTGAGGAAATCCGGAAGGCGATTCTAAGGCGCGGCGGAAGGAGAATCGTCCTGAACGCTGGTTTGGACCCCCGTCTTGGGAAGTACCACCTGACGGCATGCTCCCGCTGTTACGCTCACTACTCCCTCGGCGAGGCGAAGGCCTTCAAATGGAAGTGCCCCAAGTGCGGTGGTCGGATAAAGAAAGGCGTAAAGGACAGAATCCTCGAGCTGGCCGATACGGAGGAGAGGCCGAAGGACAGACCGCCTTACCTTCACTTAGCTCCCCTCGCCGAGATTATCTCAATGGTTATCGGTAAGGGGGTTGAAACCAAAGCCGTCCGGCTGATATGGGAGCGCTTTTTGAGAGACTTTGGGAGCGAGATTAGGGTTCTCGTCGACGTTCCGGTCGGGGAACTTGCCAGGGTTCACGAGGAGGTTGCCAAGGCCGTATGGGCATACCGCAACGGGAAGCTCATCGTTATCCCCGGAGGTGGCGGGAAGTACGGGGAGATAAAGCTTCCCGAGGAGATAAGGAAGGCGAGGGTTGAGGAGCTTGAGAGCGTTGAGGTGGAAATTCCCAGGGACACCGAGAGGCCGAGGCAGAGGAGCATAACGGACTTCCTCAAGGTTGCCAGGTGAGATTGGCAGGATTTGTGAAAGATTGCTAAACGGGATTGGCAAGTTTGCCCGAAAGGGTAATAAGTAAGAAAGTAAGAAATTCCTACGGTGATGGGAGTGGAGGTAGTGAAGGTATCCACCAAGGGGCAGGTCGTCATACCCAAGGAAATCCGCGATGCACTTGGGATACGGAACGGGGATTATCTTGTCGTGATGGAGAAAAACGGCTACATCGTGATGAAGAAGCTGAGCGTTGAGGACGTTTTCAAAGAGGGTGAGGAACTCGCAAAGACCCTTGAAATCACAAGGGAAGACGTCATCAGGGCCGTGAGGGAAGTGAGGTATGAGGGTTCTACTTGACACAACCACTGCTTCAAAATCTTAAAGCCGGGTGAGTTCAAATGAGGGAATCCGAAATCATCGAACTCTTCCTCAGGCACCTCAAACGGCAGGGTGACTTACCCCTCGGGGACGATGCCGGTGCCTTAAAGCTCGGCGATAGATGGCTCGTCGCGACCAACGACATGCTCGTCAGGAAAACCGACGTGCCGGATATAATGACTCCGGAGCAGGTCGGCTTCAAGGCCGTAACGATGAACGTGAGCGATATAGCTTCGATGGGAGCGAGGCCAATAGGTTTTCTCTTCTCGCTCGGAATTCCAGGGGATTTGGATTCGGACTACCTTGAGGGGATTGCGAGGGGAATCGGTGAAGCCCTCGACTTCTATGACCTCCCGGTTCTGAGCGCCGACACCAACGAGGCCGACGACCTCATCATAGACGGTATAGCGCTGGGGTTTGCCGAGAGACTTCTCACGCGCTCCGGAGCCAGGCCGGGCGAGCTGGTCTGCGTTACCGGTGACCTGGGGAGGGCTTTGGCCGGCTACCTTGTCTGGAAGAACGGGCTTGAGGTGAGCGACGCCGTTAGGAAGACCCTCTACGAGAAGTTCCTTGAGCCAAAGGCGAGGGTTGAGGAGGGAGTTGCTCTTTCGAGGGTGGCCGGCTCGGCGATAGACATCAGCGACGGTCTCGCAAAGGAGCTGCACCTTCTCGCGGAGATGAGCGGCGTTGGAATTGAGGTTTATCCTGAGAGGCTTCCCATTGGGAAGGGCGTTGAGGATGTGGCTGGGATTTTGGACCTCGACCCGGTTGAGGTGGCCCTTGCGAGTGGGGAGGAATTCGAGCTGGTCTTTACCATTAGTCCAGAAAACGTTGAGTTCCTTGATTTTGAGTTTTCTGTTATAGGAAGGGTTGTTTCGGAAAGAGAAGTTGTGATGGTGAACAAAAGGGGTAGAACCCCCATCCCAAAACTTGGCTGGGAACATTTTGAGATTGAAGTGCCCGATAACATTTTAAAACCCCTCACGGTAGTAGAGCTTGCCGTCCCCCGTGGGTGAGCTTGATGGAAACGTGGAGAATCGCGCTGGCCTCGGACTGGTTTTACCCCAAGGTGGGTGGAATAGAGGCGCATATGGACGAGCTTGCGAAAAACCTGATGAAAGCCGGGCACGAACCTTACGTGATAACGCACGACTATAGGTATATGATGCCCTACGGTGACGGTTTTCCATACCCCGTTGAGCGATTTCCAGCAACTTTTTACATCAGAAAACATCACATCAGCCTCAGTCCGACCCAGCTGTGGAGGATAAACGAATTCTACAAGAGCGTTGACTTCGACTTGACTCACATCCACAGCATATACTCCCCTCTGGCCCTTGCGGTGGCCAACGTCTCCAGGGGAATAAGAAACGTTCCAGTTGTTGCAACCAACCACTCCTTCTTCGGAGACCCTCCCCTTTCGGGTATCTGTCTAGCCAACCTCCGCTTCTCCCTCAGAAAGGTTGACCACTTCATAGCGGTCAGCACGCCGATAGCGAGGGACACAGAGAAGGTTCTCGGTGACTGGCTTGCTGGGAGGCCGATAACAGTCATCCCCAACGGTATAGACACCAAAGCTTGGCGTCCCCCCGAACCGGAGGAGAGGGAGAGGGCCAGAAAAAAGCTGGGCGTTGAAGATGAAGTCGTTCTCTTCTACGTTGGCCGGATGACGTCCAGAAAGATGGCCCACAGACTGCCCTTTGTCATAAAACGCGCCCTTCAGCTTTCAAACCTTCCGAAGGAGAAAATACTGTTCCTGGCCGTGGGGGAGGGAGAGAAGAGGGCCGAGCTTGAGGAAAACATAAGGAGGGCCGGACTTGAAGACGTGAGCAGGCTCTTCAGCTTCCTTCCCAGAGACGAACTGCCGGAGTTCTACTGGGCCGCCGACGTGGTTCTCATGCCCGGAATACTCGAGGCGTTTCCGGTTGTTGGGCTTGAGGCAATGGCCTCCGGACGGCCCATAGTTGGAAGAAACGAGAGCGGGCTTTCGGATATGGTCATAAAAGGTGTAACGGGCTTTCTCGGAAACAGCGAGGAGGAGCTTGCCCTGTACCTGTCTGAAGTTCTCTCAGATGAAGGTCTGAGGGAGAAGATGGGCTTTGAGGCCAGGAAGGTCGTTGAGAGGAACTTCTCGTGGGACGTTGTCATAAAGAGAATACTGAGGGTGTACAAGGCCACGATGGACACGGCGTCCCAGTTCGATAAGAGGTACGTTCTCTACAAGCTCGTGAGGGGTCTGAGATGAAGGTTGCGATAACCTTTGACGTCGAGCACGACTGTCCCCCCTACCTGACCACAACCCGGGGAATGGAGGAGGGTCTGCCGAAGCTCCTCGATTTGATGGCCGAGAAGGGAATCAAGGCAACGTTCTTCTTTACTGCGGAGATGGCGAGGCGCTTTCCGAACCTTGTGAAACGGGTAATCGACGAGGGCCACGAGCTCGGAAGCCACAACTACAACCATGAGAGGCTCGACAAGCTGAGCTTTGAAGAAGGGAAGAGGGCAATAGAGAAGTCCCTCAAGGTCCTGCGGAAGTTTGGCGATGTCCTTTCGTTCCGCGCGCCAAACTTACAGTTCCCGAACGAGTACTACCGTGTTCTCGAGGAGAATGGAATCCTTGTGGATTCCTCGAAGGCCACCTACAAGGGCTACCGTTCAGGCGTCAGGTTTTTCGGAAACGTCCTCGAGGTTCCGGCTTCGACTACTAGCTCTGTCATAAGGCTCCCCTGGGGGATTCAGAAGCTCATACACTCCCGCCTGAAGGAGCCGAGGGTTTACTTTGCCCACCCCTGGGAGTTCGTGCCTATGCAGAGGGAAAGGATAAGGTTCGACTGCAAGTTCAACACCGGAGACAGGGCAATAGAGCTTCTCGGCAGGCTGATAGACCACTACAAGAGCCAGGGGGCGAGGTTCTACACGATGCGCGAGTTCTATTCCGAATACCAAAAGCTTAAACGTGAGTGAACGGACTTCTTTTAGGTGAGAGTTATGAGGGAGGCCCTTTACTGGGAGCCACTTGAGGGGGGTAAGGTTCGTTGCAGGCTCTGTCCCCTTAACTGCATCATAAACGAGGGCAAGAGGGGTTCATGCAGGATTAGAAAGAACATCGGAGGAAAACTCTACACGCTTAACTACGGCAAGGTTTCGGCCATCGGAGCCGACCCGGTGGAGAAGAAACCGCTCTTCCACTTCTGGCCCGGCTCGTGTGCGCTCTCGATAAGCTCTGTCGGCTGTAACATGCACTGCAAGCACTGCCAGAACTGGGAGATAAGCCAGGCGGATGAAAGCTTTCCATACCTCCACGACATGAGTCCAGAGATGGTCGTTGCCATAGCGAAGCGCTACGGCTGTGAGAGCATAGCCTACACCTACAACGAGCCGGTAATCTGGTACGAGTTCGTCCTCGACACGGCAAAGCTCGCGAAGAGGGAGGGAATCTACAACCTCCTCATCACCAACGGCTACATCAACGAGGAGCCCTTCAGGGAACTCGCGCCCTACATCGACGCGATGAACATCGACATCAAAGCCTTCAGCGACGAGTTCTATATGAAGATAGCCGGAGTTCCGAGCGGTGAGCCGAGCAGGAGGACGGCGGTAATAGCAAAGAAAGAGTTTGGAATCCACGTCGAGTTAACGTATCTCATAATCCCGACGCTCAACGACAAGGAGGAGGAAATACGGGCCTTCGCCCGCTGGGTTGTGGAAAATCTCGGCGACGACACGCCGGTGCACTTCTCGCGCTTCTTCCCGCACTACAAGCTCCTCCACCTTCCTCCGACACCGCTTGAGACGATAGAGATGGCATACCGCGTAGCTAAAGAAGAGGGTCTGAAGTTCGTTTACATCGGCAACGTGCCGGGTCATCCTGGGGAGCACACCTACTGCCCCCGTTGCGGAAAGCCTTTAATAGTCCGCTACGGCTTTGAGATTACCGAGTACAATATCACCGAGAACGGAAGGTGTAAGTACTGCGGTGAGAGGATTCCAATAGTCGGTACCTACAAGAAAAGACGGTATCCTGGTATGTGGTGGTGAAAATGGAAGAGATTGAGGCGATTTTTTATATTGAAGGTCTCTCGAGCGATAAGAAAGCTTTAGAAAACGCTCTGAGGGAGACTGCCGAAAACCTGAAGAATGAAAAAAACCTCAAAGTAACGGAGGTCAACGTTGAGGACGTCATCGAAGAGGGAGAAGAACCCCTCAGGTATTCAGGAGTAATAACGGCCCGCGTTAGGGGTCCCTTCGATGAGCTTGTTAAGGCGGTTCTGAAATACGGGCCCGCCATAGTGGAAGTTGTAAGGCCCGGCAAGTTCGAGATAGACTCTGAGGAGCTTATGAAGATACTCGGTGAGGTCTCCCTGGTGATGGGCAAGCTTATGGACCGCTTTGGAGGTCTCGCCGCGTATCCTGACCTAACCGAGCTTCCGGAGCCTAAAATCGGGTTCTCAAGGGAGAAGATTGAAGAACTCATAACCGATGACAGGTACATCAGGTACCGCTTCGTCATAGAGGTATCCGGAAAGGACGAAGAATCCGTGAGGAGCACAATGGCCAAGGCGTTTACCCTTGAGGGCTGTCTGATAAACAGCTTCGTTCTCCAGGGTGAGCAGTTCGTTGACAAATATAGGGGTTTGCTGGCGGCTGAGCTTCTGTCTCCCTTTGACGTGATGTTCCAGCTGACTGCAAAGTACGCACCGGTTGCGATTTCAATAGTCGAGCCTGAGGTAGTGGACATAACGGCGAACGAGCTTCAGAACGCCCTCACAGACCTTGGGGGATTCGTTAATGAACTTGTTACGAGGCCCGTCAAAAAGATGCTCATGAAAAAAGATGAAAAAAATGAATGAGATATTATCGGCAAAAGGCGAATTGGCTATAGGCATTTAATTAAGCTCCCTTTTATCTTTACGGCAATCACCGAGCTTTTTTCGGCTTGAGAAAGGGTCTGAAAGCGAAAAGTATATATACCCGTTGTCGCCAGTAAGTCATTGACAGCACTTAAAGGGGGCTTTAGTCCCCATAAATTATGGGAGGTGTTGTGAAATGAAGGTGAAGAAGATCGCGGCGCTCGCAGTCGGTGCCGCAATGATTGGCGCTACCATCGGCTTCGCCAGCGCTCAGCCTACCGTTCCGAACATTCCGAAGAGCTTCTTCGTTAACCCGGATGGAACTCCGAACGTTAAAATCGTCGTCGGAAGCCACGCCGCCGCTATGGACGTTGCAAGCGCCGCTGACATAGCCGTTGCCCTTGGAAGTCTGCTCTACACGACCCAAGAGGTTGAGGCTCAGAACGCATACGTTACCGTTAAGGAGGTTATTCCGCCGGCCACCGTTGCCAAGTGGACGATTTACGCTTACAACTACACCACCATTACCGAGGACCACAAGATAACCAACATAACCAGCTGGGCCGAGAGCTACGCCCAGCTTCCGGACAACTACTGGTGGAACGGAGCCGCTTTCACCGCAAACTACACCCAGTGGGAGGACACCTTCAGCATACCCGTCACCCTCACCGCCAAAGACAAGGTTGGCGACTTTAACGTTGACTGGCACATTGACATAAAGAAGGTCGAGCTCAGCTCCATAAACCCGAGCAAGTGGAACATGACCGCCCCGCCGGAGCAGGCCAACATAGTCGTTCCGACCGGCGACCTTAGCATCCTCGTTGACTACGTCCTCTACAACTACAGCGTTACCACCCAGGAGGAAGTCACCTACGGCGAGCCTGAGTGGGGAACCAAGACCGTTGTTGAGAACGTCACCAAGTACTACATCGGCGACAAGGAGGAGGTTAAGGCCAACGGTGGAACCATCGTGAAGCTCGTTAACCCGGGTGTCGGTGCCGGAGATGACTTCACGGTCTTTGGCCAGAGCTACCACGTCCTCAGCGTCGGCAACCAGACCTTCACCGCCGGCCACATACCGAGCCAGAACCCAATCTGGTACGAGATTGGCCAGAGCAAGACCATACCCGGAACCAACTGGGTCATCACCGTCCTTGACATAAGCCTCAACGAGAACAGAGCGCTCGTCGTCGTTAAGAACGCCGAGACCGGCCAGCAGACCACCCAGATAATCCTCGACAAGGGCGTCCCGGTTTACATCTACGAGGAGGGCGGCCAGCTCGTCTACAGCACAACCTACCCAGGCTACGCCGACCTCGTCCTGACCCTTGAGGACACCTTCGTTGGTATCGACAACCACATCATAGCGAGCATCTCAGCCGAGTACGACGTTGAGACCCTCGGACCGGTCTTCCACCCGGCCTGCTGCTGGAATGCCACCGTCAGCACCTACCAGTACGACGGTGATTGGTACATCGCCAACATAACCCTCATCAACGACAAGGAGCTTGAGGGCAACCCGATTGACGTCTTCGGCGCCTACAACCTCATGTACAAGTACGTCCAGAAGGGCTACGACGAGTACTACAACCCTGCTAACGACAGTCTTGTCAAGGCTCCAACCGGAAAGCAGTTCATCGTGGCCTACGCCTACATCTGCCTCAAGGAGAAGGAGGGCCAGGTCATAGAGAAGGAGCTCAAGGTCGGCGACACCCTTCCGGACAGCAGCTACACCGTCGAGGGCATCTACGCCCAGAGCATCGTCCTCAAGCCGGTCACCCAGCCGATAGTCGTCATGGACTACGAGGTCAACGTTCAGGACCCAGGAAGCAACCTCATCCTCGTCGGCGGACCTGTCGCCAACAGCGTCACCAAGTACCTCGTTGACCACAACATCAGCAAGGTCGACTGGTACACCAGCCCAGGTGACATCGAGTACATACCGGACGCCTTTGGCAAGTACGGTGCCGTCATCGTCGCCGGTAAGGACAGGAACGCCACCAGGGTTGCTGCCGTTGCCCTCATGAAGTACCTCGCCGAGCTTGCGAAGGAGTGAATCTCCTTCCCTTTCTTTTGAATTAATCCTTTTCTTGGGAGGTTTTTGGAGTGAACAGGAAACTAATAGCCCTCATTGTAGTCATTATCCTAATCGCGGCCCCTATCGGCTACGTGGTCTACGCATACCAGGGATTTGAGAAGGTTCTCAACCCCGGAACCCCCAAGGGTGTTTCTCACTATGTCGTTATATACTCCAACGGTGAATTCTACGTCCTCAGCGCGAGCAAGTACTCTCAGTTTATCTCAAATGGCGGAAAGCTTCCCCCGGGTTCAAAAGCGTACAACGTGACCCTCAAGAGTTACATAACCGGAAGCCCCGAGGTTGACCTGAACATAACCCTCAGGAGCTTCTACGACCGCTTTACTATCGTTATAGGCTCCCCCTCTGTTCAAGAGTGCAAAACGAACCCCACGGCGTACCTTGGCAACTGCGAC
>Ga0256834_1001388_pt1 | contig 16509 bp, 11 predicted proteins | sample 4281140metaG_FD_190536 | JGI IMG/M metagenome (GOLD analysis project Ga0256834, IMG submission 190536) | Hydrothermal vent microbial communities from East Pacific Rise, Pacific Ocean - 4281-140 | ecosystem: Environmental > Aquatic > Marine > Hydrothermal vents | place: Pacific Ocean: East...
ATTCATTATTTGCTCTTTATGAATAAGTACACAAAATTTGGGCTGTTTCTAGCAATTCTATTTCTGATTGTGTTGGTATGGGCATACCCTATTGATTTTATTTTATTAAAGTGGTATAACTTTGGGGGTATTCTGTTCGCCATTATTCTTGTAGCATTTGTAGCTCCTGCTATTCTTAAACCTATATATTTACTTTGGATGTTTATCGGGCATTGGTTGGGAATTATTAATACATATATAATTTTTACAGCTATTTATTTTATTATAATTACTCCAATGTCAATAATCTCGAAACTGTTTATAAGGAAAAATCAAAAACTTAACTCCAATTGGACATTAACCCCTGGTGACGAACCTATTAACTTTAACAAACAATTCTAATGCTGGAGTTTCTAAAAGAACTACTGGAGTTTTTATCTCACCGTAAAAAACTTTGGCTTTTGCCACTGATAATACTCTTCCTGATTATTGGTCTGCTGGTAATTCTTACCGAAGGCTCAGTGGTAGCACCCCTAATTTATACCCTGTTTTGAAAATAACAATTATAGGGATTTCCGCTTATTATCATGATAGCTCAGCCTGTATAATAGTAGATGGAGATATACTGGCAGCCGCACAAGAAGAAAGGTTTACAAGAATTAAAAATGACGAGTCGTTTCCATCACATGCCATTAGGTATTGCCTTAACGAAGCAGGTGTAAAACTATCCGATATTAACCATATTGTTTTTTACGAAAAGCCTCTTTTAAAGTTTGACAGGATTCTTGATACCATTATTTCAAATGCGCCTTATGGTTTCCTGTTTTATATAAAATCTATTCCAACCTGGATAAAAGACAAATTGTTTATGAAATTGAACATTGCTAAACAATTAAAAAAAATAGATCCCGATTGGAACAAATCAGTCCTTTTCTCAGATCATCACCTATCCCACATGGGTTCTGCCTTTTATCCATCTCCTTTTAAAGAATCTTTGATTCTTACAATTGATGGCGTAGGAGAATGGACTACCACAGCTATTGGTATTGGAAGTAAAAACAACATTAATATCAAAGAAACTATAAGTTATCCTCATTCGCTGGGGTTACTGTATTCTTCGTTTACACAATATCTTGGGTTTAAAGTAAATTCAGGTGAATACAAAGTGATGGGTCTGGCTCCCTATGGAAAGCCTATTTACAAGGATATTATTACAACTAACCTTATCAGGATTAATAAAGATGGGTCATTTGCTTTAAATATGAAATACTTCGGGTTTTCGAGAAAATTATCTATGATAAACAATGCTTTCGTTACCCTGTTCGATACCAAAGCCAGAAGCCCTGAAGGAAAAATACTTCCATTTCATTTAAATATAGCCGCTTCAATACAAGAGGTAACTGAAGATATAATAATTTCAATAGTAAACCATGCAAGCACTAAGTATGATTTAACTACTTTAACTATGGCAGGGGGAGTAGCTCTTAATTGTGTAGCTAACTCTAAAATCTTAGAGCAAACCCCCATTGAGCATATTTGGGTACAACCTGCTTCTGGAGATGCCGGTGGTAGTTTAGGTGCTGCTTTAGCAACTCACTATCTACATCTAAAAAATGAAAGGTTTATTGGTAAAGAAGATAAAATGCATGGAGCCTGCTTAGGCCCATCTTTTAAAGAAAGAGAAATAAAATCAATTTTAGAAACCAATAATCTTTCGTATAAGAAACTGAATCAACAAGAGCTACTAACAGAAGTTGCTATAAATATTGACAATGATAAGATAATTGGATGGTTTCAAGGCCGAATGGAATTTGGGCCCAGAAGTTTAGGTAACAGGGCTATCTTAGGAAAAGCCAATTCTCTAACAACACAGAAAAACATAAACTTAAAAATAAAATTCAGGGAATCTTTCCGTCCATTCGCACCCAGCATTCTACAGGAAAAAGCCCTTGACTATTTTAAGCCTCCAGGCCAAATGCAAGGTGTAGAAAGCCCTTATATGTTGTTTACCTATCAAATTAAAGACTCCCTCAAACTATTGTCAAACGAGACATCCAGTGAAGGGCTTAACAAATTAGAAGATACGAGATCAAAAATTCAGGCTGTTACTCATGTTGATTATTCATCTCGCACCCAAACTGTTTCTAAGCACGATAATGAGCTATTTTATAAACTTTTAAAAGAAATTGATAAGATATCCGGCTTCCCACTTGTTGTAAATACCTCTTTCAATGTGAGAGGAGAGCCCATTGTCTGTACTCCTCAAGATGCAATAAACTGTTTTCTAAAAACCAATATGGATATATTAGTATTGGGGAATTTAATTCTTAAAAAGTAAATTATTCTTTGGTCTTGTAAGGCTCCACCAAAATATTCATCGTTTGAGGATAGGTAACCTTTACCGGCTCACCGCTTTTCAAGCCAAATATAAGCAGCCCATTCAAAATAGCTGTTTTATCTGTTTTAAAATCAAAAATGGAAGAATCATATTCAGAATAAGACAATTGGTTTAATATCCTTGCAACATTTAATAACATAGTTCCTTTGCTCACTTTTTTCATAATTGGCTTTCCTGGGCCTGCTTCGTATGTTATTGTTGGACTTATAAAACCAAGCTTATTATTGTCCTTTGATACTTCTAAAAAGTAGGGATTATATCCTAAATTAAAGGCAATTGCCTTTGATGTATCTGGTAAAACAAATTCAATTTTATAATTATTTATTTCCAACCAATCGGCTTCATAGACATCTCCAACAATTGCTATTTTAACCAAATTGCTTTCACTCATTGTATTTTTTGTACAACCAATAAAACCAACTAGCATGATAAGAATAAGAGTGTGTTTAATTTTCTTCATAGCTACATAAAATTATATAAAGAATGACAATCCAGCCTCAACCTCTTTGGATGCCATTTCTATCCCCACAAAATTCAACACCTAATTAATAAAAAAAGGGGCTTAAGCCCCTTTTTTTATTAATTAGGTGTTCTTACATTTCATCCAATGAAGCATTATAAGGCCCGCCATAAGCAATTATAACACCTGTTCCTTCATCTATTTGAATACCTGCAGTTACTTCAACATTACCACTATCCCAAAAAGGATCAAAATCACGTATTGTAAGCTCAGCACCATCACTAGATAGCCCCCATGTTGACCAAGCTTTTCCATTTAAGTCATATAATTCCAGTTGAAAACTAGAAGGTGAAGCACATTTTGTGGTAGCATCAAATCGCCAAACTGAACCATCCTTTTTAAATTCAATTATATCATCATTTTCACATGCTGGTAACACATTATCGTCCAATACAAAGGCACTACCAGAATAAGAATACCCTGTTAATACAAACCTATTGGAAGTTAAATAAACAAACCCAGGAGGTAAGTCTCCAATAGAGGTGGGTATTATAGTAGCTCCATTTGTCATATTCATAACAGGCGTAGATGATCTAAAATTCCAATTTCTCATTGTTCCACTAGCCACATTAAAGTAAAACTTTGTTGCTGTACTACCTAGAGTAGAAGCATCAAAAGTAACTTCTCCGTTAGCATCCGTCTGAGCAGTTGCAACTGCATTCTCTTCTGCAATATAATCGTCCAATGTAGTGTAAAGTTCAACGGTTGCTCCCGAAACAGCAGCTTCTGCCCCATCATCTACAACAATTGTTAAACTTACGGGCACTATGGGGCCAGTAAATTCTGTTGCTTCAAAACAAGATGTCATAGTGAATGTAGCTATTGCCATCATGCTTAAAAATACTATATTTTTTATTTTCATAATTTTATAATTTAAAGTTATGGGGGCGAATAAACTCGCCCCTATAAATTAATTTTCTGTACCTCCAAACGTATAGATTTCCTCATTTAAAATATTGAGCTCTTTTGCCGATAATGGCATTTGCCTAAATGAGCCAGGTTGCAAGCCTGTATATGCTCCAAACGAACCAGTATCATCTGCGGTTCTACGTCTGTCATAAAAAGGTATTCCTGCCATATTGCTATAGAGTTCTACATAGCGTTCATGTAGCAATTTATTCTTTAAATCTGCATCTCCTGCTGCCGCTGCAGGAAGGCCACCTCTGGTAACGCGAGTATTATTTATTAGCGTGGCTGCAGTTGCATTATCCCCTGTCATCATTAAAGCTTCCGCTTTAATTAAATCGTTTTCTACAACTGTAGTATGTGGCATTGCACCTGATGCACTCGGAAAGTGATAATCATAACGCGTATAATCGTAATGCGAATAATGATACAAGCCTCTTTCAGCTCTAAATGGTATCGAAACCTCATAATTCATATCCGTTACTAATCTGTTATCACCAACAGCAGGAGGTAGAGGATGAGAACCATCTGTTGGGAACCTACTTGGCTGGCTAGGATCCATCGCATTAATTACTCTGTAATCGACTCTAGCCCATCCGGTTTGCGTGCCATAATATTTATAAGCATCCCACCATGAGCTTCCATCACCCACTGGAGCAAAATCAACCTCAATGCCCTGATTAGCTAAAGATAATACTTTGCTCCAGTCTGTAGCACTATTTTCAGCTTCTGTCCGTGCAACATAAATCATAAATTTAGCTTGCATGGTGCGAACTAGTTTAACAAACTCATCCCTCGATAAAGTAATTCCATTATAAGCAGCAATAATAAAATCTGGTGCCTGATTTGCAAGTGTAACAGCTTGATCTAGTTTTGCCAATGCTTTTGTCATCAATGTGGCATAATCATCGAATGGCAATTCAGATACATCTTGTAAATCAACTGTTTCGTCCACAAACTTCCCTTTATCATAGGTAAGTGCTAAGTTTCCATAAGCCAAGCCTTGCACATAATGTGCTTCTGCCCTTGTTCTTAGTGTTATATCCTCTCCGTCTAAGTTAGAAACTACCAATGTGGGATCAGCATCCAATATTCTTAAAACATTATTAACTGCCGCAATGGCCGCATAATTATCTTCATAAGCAGTCTCAATTACATAAGCATAATTATATGTCTGAGAGTTATCGATAGCTATTCTGGGTTCGCTACTTAAATCGCGCATCCCAAAATTACCCCACGAAGAAGTGTGTGAATCAGCTACAGTTGCAAACAACAAAGAATTCGCAGATCGCCAATGTTGGGTAGCATGCCAAAGGTTCAGGTATTGTCCTTCCACAACGCTTAAAAATTCATTAGGGTCTGCATAAACTTCTGCCAAAGAACCCCTGTTGGGGTTTTCAATGTCCAAATCAGCGCACCCTGCCATAATAAAAAGCAGAGCCACTATTGATACTATTCTATATTTTTTCATAATCTTATTTTATAGATATTAAAATTTAAGCTCTAAAGAACCAGATAAAGTAGTAAAATTAGGATACCCGAATCCATCAAAACCAAAATACTGGTCTTCTTCAGGAGTTCCTACCCCTCCTCTTCCTGCAACCTCAGGGTCGTAGCCAGTATATTTTGTAAACGTTAATAAGTTACGTCCAATAAAACCAACTTTAATTTGTTTAAACACATTACCCAAAATACTGGTGGGCAATGAATAAGAAATAGCCAGTTCTCGTAATTTTACAAACCCCCCGTCTTCTACAAAATAATCAGTAGTTGCATTTACATTATAAAAATTAGCATAATATTCTACAGGCTTTTTCTCGTTCTGTGGAACACCCGACTGATCAATAATACCACCCCTCAATTCTCTTATTCCCCATTGGGTTGTTTGGTTATATACATCTCCACCTTGTTTCCAGTCAACTAAAAAATAAAGTTGAAGACCTTTCCAATTAAATGTTGAGTTAATAGCCAGATTAAAATCAGCATTAATATTGCCTATAACAAATTGGGTATTTCCTTCTTCGTCTTCTTTTATAATAGCCTTTTCATCTACTGTTCCTATTGCACTTGCCAGCACAACATAGCCGTCACTATTAATTACATAATTATCCGCATCTTGTTGTGCACTTGATAAATCACTAATATTTCTGGCAAACCTTTCACCATAAATAGTTCCAAACCTTTCGCCTTCTCTTAGGTAAAAAGCATTTCCAGGACCGTATTGTATCGGCACATTATCAAACCTAGAAACATCTTGGGTTATTCTACTAAAAACCAATCCTGCATTCCAACGAATATCATTCGTATTAATAATGTTAGCTCCCAACGTGGCCTCAAAAACAGTTGCATCCAGTGATGCATCCAGGTTTACCCACTGGTTTTCAGCCCCCCCTTCAGTAGGAGACAAATTCTTTTTCCAAAATTGTTCGGTACCTTTAGTAGTAGCATACGTAAACTGGAAATTAAAACGACTTAAAAAATTAACATCGATACCCAACTCCAATTCGGTAGAAAGAGAAGATCTTAAATTTACATTTCCAATTTGTTTAAAACTAGAACCCTGACCCGCTGAAAATTCTTCATAACGATAGTTAAAACCAGGTCTGTTACCTGCAGTACCATACGAGGCTCTTACTTTTAGTTCATCTATACCAGTTATAGATACATCTTCACTAATTCTATAAGCACCAGAAGCCCGGTAAAATGTATTCCACTTATTATTTTCTCCAAATAAAGAAGAGCCATCTCTACGAATTAATCCATCTAAAATTATCTTATCTTGATAGTCAACACGCACTATTCCATAAATATTTTCTGACTTAATTGTATAATCATACGAATCTACTGAGCTACGGTTAACAGCAGAAACAGGATCCAAAACCGAGTTTCCAAGGGATTTTAACCCTCCATACAAAAAATCTCTGCCAATAGCCTCTGTATTGCTATTATCAATATTTTCATATAAATAATACCCTTGTACCAATAAGTTAATATCCCCAAGGTCTTTTGTAAAAGTTCCTTTTATAGAAGCCGTTTCATATTTATTAAAATCAATATCTCTTCGTAAATATCCGTTTTCTACACCAGAAATATCATCACTTAAATATCCTTTTTGGATAAACCTTTCAAATTGTTGGTTTGTCCTGTCAATAGTATATTGTCCTTCTATTTTAAGAAAATCGAGAGGTCTGTATTCTAACGCATAACTACCTAGAAACCTATTCCTTTTTCTTGTTCTTTCTTCGTTAGCTATACGATACAAAGGGTTTCTCTCCAATGAAGAAGCAGCAGAAGCATCCCAATCAAAAGGAGAACCATCTTCATCATTAATCCCGTTTAAGTCAACATCTGGCGCTTGAAATAATACATTATAAAAAGCACTTCCACTTCCTTGTGCAGCTTCATCAGATATAGAATTCATAATCATATTAGATGTTTTAAATGTAAGCTGGTCAGAAATATCGTGTTGGATATTCAAACGAATATTCTGACGAGAATAGCCATCCAATAAGCTTATTACACCACTATTTTGCTGGTTATTAAATGATGCGTAAAATCGGGTTTTTTCTGTAGTAGAACCTATAGCCACTTGGTTGGTCATAAAAAACCCATTCCCAAACACTTCTCTCTGCTGATCTGTAATTTTAGAAAATGGATTATCAGCAATTTGATCTATGCTAAGCGTACTGTAATCTACCGTATCTCCATTCATCTCGTAAGGGTGAGCTTCTGTCAAAGAGATTTGGTTACCTAGCAAAGTAGTACCAAATTCATTTCGAACCGTTATGGTAGTTGTGCCAGCCTTATCAGACCCTCTTTTCGTTATTATATTAATAACACCATTTGCCGCACGTGAACCATACAAAGATGCTGCTGCAGCCCCTTTAACTACTTCCATCGACTCAATGTCTTCGGTATTGATATCAGCAAGGCCACCGTCTCCATCTGTAATTACACCATCAATAATTACTAACGGAGCTTGGGATCCTACCAAGTTCGCTGCCCCCCTTAGTTGAATAACCGGATTTTGTCCTGGTGATCCAGAAGGTTGGGTAACAGTAACACCTGCTATTTTGCCTTGCAATGCAGCACCCGCACTAACTCCTGGTGCATTCATTATTAGCTCATTATCAACTTTACCAACAGTAAAGGCCAGTTTCCTTACATCTGTTTCTCCGGCAACACCAGTAATAACAACTTCTCCAAGTTGTTGCACATCAGATGCCATCTGTACGTCTATAACACTTCTGTTACCAATCTCAACTTCTTGGGATTCTAACCCAATAAATGAGAACACCAAGATACCTCCCTCTTCGGGTACTGTGATTTTGTAGTTACCATCCATATCGGTAACTCCACCTTGTGTGGTTCCTTTAACCACAACATTAACTCCAGGCAAAGTAGATCCATCTTCTGAGGATGTAATTTGGCCTGATACTGTACGATCCTGAGCTAACGACATGGTGGTAACCATGAGTAAACTCAGGCCGAATAGTAAAACTCTTTTCATGCTTTTTTGTTTAGGTTTAACATAAATTTACTTTTCAACCTTAAAACTAGGGGAATTACAGATCAATAAAAAAAATAAATCCCTATTATTTCGTGATAACATGGCTGTTTGTGATTATATCAAGATTAAAATATAACCATTAAATATGCGCTGAAATATTTAATAATTTTCTTCGCTTCCTGTGACGAACTGAAGTATCGTTTATTTTTAGATGGCTACTTTAAAAAGGCTAATGCTTAAACACTAAACCTAGAGGGAAAACTAAAGATAGCAAACACAAAAAAACCCTCCCCAATTATGGGGAGGGCTTGAGTTTTATATTAAGGACTAACCTATCTATCCTTCTATTTCTTCAATCGATACATATGAACGATCGTTTCTTCCTTTAGTGAAACTTACAACTCCTGATTTAAGTGCAAATAATGTGTGATCTTTTCCTAAACCAACATTATTCCCTGGGTGGTGTTTCGTTCCTCTCTGACGAACAATAATATTGCCTGCAATTGCAGCTTGACCACCATATATCTTAACGCCTAATCGTTTACTTTCCGATTCTCTACCGTTTTTAGAACTACCTGCTCCTTTCTTATGTGCCATCTTCTATATTATTTAGAAATACCTTCAATTAAAACCTTTGTGAAGTCCTGGCGATGCCCGTTACGAACCTTATAGCCTTTTCTTCTCTTTTTCTTAAAAACAACAACTTTGTCGCCTCTAACATGTCCCAGTATTTTACCTGAAACTTTAGCTCCCTTAACTGTGGGTGCTCCTACTTCAACCTTACCATCGTTATCCATTAACAATACTCGGTCGAATTCTACGGAAGCGCCTTCTTCGCCTTGCATTTTTGGTGCATAAACGAATTGGTCTTGTGTTACTTTGAACTGCTTGCCGCCTATTTCTACTATTGCGTACATATTAATTATTTAAACTATTTTCAGCTTTTCCAAAATGGAGTGCAAATGTAGCTGTTTATATAAATAAATCCAAAGGATAATCTATTATGGTAATTATTCGTCTAAATCTCAACTGGCTTATCTCCAATATTTTTAGTTTTTTTGAAAAATATTTTTCATTTTACAATTGCCTCAATATGAGATATATAGAATCAAGCAATAAATATAGAGAGCAAATCTAACAGTCTGATTTTCTGAATATTATAACCTATTTTGAATATATTTTTAGAGCAAACTCTTTCAAAAAATCTTTCTTTAAAGTACTTGATTTTTTCATATTGTTTCCTCTTTTTTGTAGGCGGTGATTCCCACCAAAACTTCTGCCTACTGTAACAAAGTTTAGCCGTAAAAAAGCGAAACTTACATACGGCAGACAAGCATTTTTTATAGCAATTTCAGTTGTGAAATAAACACCTTTTTCCCCGATGGTTATCGGGATTTTTAGGAACTATTTAACAATATTTGGCTGGGAGCACTATGTTTAATTTTGTACCTATTTGAATTATAGTCTGAGATGTCTGAAGAACCCATATTAAAAGAAAACAAAGGAAGGTTTGTGCTGTTCCCCATTGAACATGATGATATATGGGAGTATTACAAAAAAGCAGAAGCTAGCTTTTGGACTGCTGAAGAAATTGACCTTAGCCAAGATATAAAAGATTGGGCCAACCTAAGCGATGGAGAACGCCACTTTATAAGTCATGTACTTGCCTTTTTTGCAGCTAGCGATGGCATCGTTAACGAAAACCTAGCAGAGAACTTTGTTTCTGAAGTGCAATACACTGAAGCCAAATTCTTTTATGGGTTTCAAATAGCCATTGAGAACATTCACTCAGAAACATATTCGCTCCTTATTGACACCTATATCAAAGACAATAAAGAAAAAGACCGCTTATTTAACGCCATTGACACGCTTCCTTTTGTAAAAACGAAGGCAGATTGGGCTTTGCGTTGGATTGACGAAGGCTCATTTGCAGAACGCTTAATTGCGTTTGCTGCAGTAGAGGGTATTTTCTTTTCGGGCAGCTTTTGCTCCATTTTTTGGCTTAAAAAAAGAGGCCTAATGCCAGGTCTAAGCTTTTCTAACGAATTAATATCAAGAGACGAAGGCTTGCACTGCGATTTCGCTTGCCTCCTTTATAATAATCACGTTGTTAATAAACTCGACCCACAGGTAATCACAAAAATAATTGTGGATGCCGTAGATATGGAAAAAGAGTTTGTTACAGAAGCATTACCAGTTGGTTTAATCGGGATGAATTCTGAATTAATGTGCCAATACATAGAGTTTGTAGCCGACCGCCTTTTAATGGAAGTGGGTTGCCCAAAGCAATATAATGCAGAAAACCCGTTCGATTTTATGGAACTCATCTCTTTGCAAGGAAAAACCAATTTCTTTGAAAAAAGAGTAGGTGAGTACAAAAAAGCAGGCGTAACCTCCGACCAAGACGATACACCAAAATTTAGTTTAGACGAAGACTTTTAACCTATTAATACCTCATTAACCACCCAAACCTAATTATCCCATGCTAGTAGTAAAAAGAGATGGCCGGCACGAATCGGTGAAATTTGACAAGATAACGGCACGAATTGAGAAGCTTTGCTATGGTCTTGACTCTAATTATATAACCCCAATAGATATTGCAAAAAAGGTGATTTCTGGGATTTACGATGGTGTTTCTACGGTTGAACTTGATAATTTGGCAGCAGAAACAGCCGCTTCGTTAACTACAAGCCACCCAGATTATGCAAAACTAGCAGCAAGGGTAGCTATTTCTAACCTCCACAAAACTACGAGCAAGTCGTTCTCCAATACGATGAAACGACTTTACACCTACATTGATCCTAAAACTGGTCAAAACGCCCCTTTAATCTCGAAGGAAGCTTATGGGGTAGTTAATAAGCACGCTGCTTTGTTGGATTCCAGCATAATATATGATCGTGATTTTGGGTACGATTATTTTGGGTTTAGAACATTAGAGCGTTCGTATTTAATGAGACTGGATGGGCACGTGGTGGAACGTCCTCAGCACATGTTAATGCGTGTTTCCATTGGTATTCACATGGGTGATATTGATGCAGCCATTAATACCTATAATTTAATGAGTGAAAAATGGTTTACGCATGCCACCCCAACTTTATTTAATGCGGCAACTCCTAAGCCTCAAATGTCATCGTGCTTTTTGCTTACGATGAAGGATGACAGCATTGATGGAATTTATGATACCTTAAAGCAAACTGCTAAAATTTCTCAATCAGCTGGGGGCATTGGCATTAGCATACATAATGTACGTGCAACAGGTTCTTACATTAGAGGAACGAACGGTATCTCTAACGGAATTGTACCTATGCTTCGCAACTTTGATATGACGGCTCGTTATGTTGACCAAGGGGGTGGAAAACGAAAAGGCAGCTTTGCTATTTACTTAGAGCCTTGGCACGATGATATTTTCTCGTTCTTAGATTTAAAGAAAAACCACGGGAAGGAAGAGCTCAGAGCTCGTGATTTATTCTATGCCCTTTGGATTCCTGATTTGTTTATGCAAAAAGTAGAAGCCAATGAAGAATGGGCTTTATTCTGCCCTAACGAAGCTCCTGGTTTGGCTGATTGCTATGGCGATGACTTTGAAAGACTTTATAATAAGTACGTAAAAGAAGGCAAGCAGCGCAGAATGGTAAAAGCCCAAGATTTATGGTTCGAAATTTTAGAATCTCAAATGGAAACAGGTACGCCATATATGATGTATAAGGATGCAGCTAACAAAAAATCGAATCAAAAGAATTTAGGGGTTATTAAATCGAGCAACCTTTGTACCGAGATTATTGAGTACTCAGCACCCGATGAAGTGGCTGTGTGCAATTTGGCTTCTCTATCTCTTCCAAAATTTGTAATTGATGGCACTTTCGATCATCAAAAACTATATGATGTAACCTATACCGCAACTAAAAATTTAAATAAGGTTATTGATAGAAACTACTACCCTGTTAAAGAAGCCAAAACCTCCAATATGCGCCACAGACCTATTGGGCTTGGTGTACAAGGGTTGGCAGATACATTCTTGATGCTAAGAATGCCCTTTGAATCGGAAGAGGCAAAAGCCCTAAACAAAGACATCTTTGAAACCATGTACTTTGCTTCGATGACCGCTTCTAAAGATTTAGCAATAACCGATGGTGCTTATGAAACCTATAAAGGTTCTCCTGTATCTAAAGGTATCTTCCAATTTGATATGTGGGGAGTTAACCCCTCTGACCGATGGGATTGGACTAGTTTGAAGAAAGAAGTGAAGAAAAGTGGAGTTAGAAACTCCTTATTAATGGCTCCAATGCCAACGGCTTCCACTTCTCAAATTATGGGAAATAATGAAACGTTTGAGCCTTACACCACTAACATTTATAATAGAAGAGTGCTTTCTGGTGAGTTTGTAGTAGTTAATAAGCATTTATTAAAAGACTTAATTGCCTTAAACCTTTGGGATGATGCTATGAAAAACAGATTGATTCAAGCCAATGGATCTGTACAAAACATTCCTAATATTCCTCAAAACATAAAAGATTTATATAAAACGGTTTGGGAGATTTCGCAAAAAACCATTATTGATATGGCTGCAGATCGTGGAGCTTATGTATGTCAATCACAAAGCATGAATGTGCATATATTAGACCCTAACTTTGGAAAGTTAACTTCTATGCATTTCCATGCTTGGAAAAAAGGCCTGAAAACAGGCATGTATTACTTGCGTTCTAATGCTGCCACCAATGCCATTCAGTTTACCGTTACCAAAGAGCACGAGCAAGTTGTAAATACCGAAGCTTTAAAAGAGCAGAACCAAGCAGATATGGCTTGCTCATTGGATAACCCTGATGAGTGTATTGCTTGTGGCTCGTAAAAGGTTTGAACAATGTCGTCATTATCGGGGTAAGTCCCGATAATCTCCAACTTCTACCGAAGTTGTTATACCTTTAGGTTAAATGTTGAAATTAGTAAGCTTTCTAGTTCTATCTACCTTCTTTTTAGGGTGTAAAGATTCTATTATAGAGGAGGTAACTTTGGTAAATTCCTTAGTGGGTCAATGGAAAGTTGAAAGTGCCTCTCTTGATGGAGCCCAAGGTGAAGACTGGAATCAAATGCTAATGACTATTAACATTGGAAAAGACTCTCTTCTTGTGGATTGCCTTAACCAGCCAGTTGATAAAAAAATGATTTGGCCCAACACGTCCAGATGGTTTTATACACCAGTTGTTAAAGCTTCCATTGGAGATTTTGTTAGAAATGATTCAATCTCTCTAAGAGTATACTTAAGTGAAAATAAACTTCACATCAATTTCCATCCTCCTCGCGAATGGTCATATAAAGAAACGTGCCCCAATAATAATTCGAGCTTAATTTGTAGTGAACAAGGCCAATGGGAGTTTGTGCTAACTAAAAAGTAACGTCATTGCGAATCCATCCCTTCCTTTCAAATTTATAAGGTTTGATGAATTGGATGAAGCAATCTGGGCTCAAAGTAAACGGATTGCTTCGTGCCTACCATTGACAGAGAAACCTCCAAGGTCTTTGTGAATTGTGTAAATAGACCTTGGAACCTGAGATTGGAGGATTTAAAATGTCATTTCCCTATGCTGATTTTATTTTAAAAATTCGTAACTATTCAGGTATTATAGTTGCCCATTTTAGCCACACAGGCACAAAGACAGTAAGTTTCGCAAAGAAATAAGGGTTTTTAGTGTTTCTTTGAGCCTTAGGGTCTTAGTGGCATTGTTTTGCTACCTGAATAGTTGCAAAAATTCCATTCTACCATTGACGTGTAAATATTGTGTTCTAGTTTTCATACAATTGAAAGACCTAATTCCTTGGCCATTCTAGTTACGGCTTTTTGTTTATTGATTAGAACTTTTTCTTCATAAGCCTTTATGCCTTTTTCTACATAATCAAGACCTTTAACAAATAATTTCCAATATAATGTAGCAAGTTTTCTTGCTACTGCCTTTATCGCTACTAGACCTCCTTTTTTAGCCCTTATCTTTCTGCCAAATGCACCTAAGGCTATATTCTTGCTATTAATTAGGCTTACTGCTGCTTGTTTAAAAATCAACCCCGCCTTTGGGCTTCCTTTAGGTTTGTAATTCCTTCGCATCTTTCCAGAATTATGCTGTTTAGGTGCTAGCCCTAGCCAAGAAGTAAAGTGTTTTTCTGTTTTCCACTTCTGTAAATCTGTTCCTAGTTCTGATAAAAGCTGCATCCAATTATAATCTGTTATACCAGGCAGCACAGTAGCATCTTTTTCATTGAATATCTTTAATAAATAATTGTCCATATTCTTTACATCAGGCTTATGGTGCCTTATTGGCTTGCGTGGAGTTCTTTTATTTTGTGTTAATTCTTTTCCTGAACTCATTTTTAGTAAAACCTGATCTATCTTTTTATCACAACTATTAATTTGTATTTGATAAAAATCATAGCATTCAACAGCCTGTGCCAGCGTAAATAATCCCGATGAATTATAGTGTCCGTTCAAAGATTTAATCACTCGATCTCTTTTGTTTTTCAGAATACTATCTTCACACATGGCTGTAAGGGTTTCTGCATTCCGTTCCCCTTGTATAATTGCTCGTATTATTCGCATTCCACTTGCCCCATGTATCTGGCTAATTACTTCTTTTAATCTAATATTCATAAGTGTTAATGCCTTTTGCATATGATTAATATGCATTGATGCACTTCGAATATGATCCTCTCTTAATCGTTGATAGTTTCTTAACTCTTGAACTAATTCTGTAGCAATAAAACAGCGATTAAGTAAACCATAACTGTGCAACTGCTGTATCCATTGGCAATCCTTAACATCTGTTTTTCTACCCAGAACTTGTCTTGTGCTTCTTCCATCCACTAGCCAAACATCTAACCCCTGCGTTTCCAAAATATCATACAAAATAACCCAGTAAACACCAGTAGCTTCCATGGCTACTGATTCTATCTTGTTTTCTAGTAAGTAATGAGCAAGATCTTCAAAATCCTCTGTAAAAGTTTCAAACATCTTTGCTTTATTGGATTCTATCCCAACAAAAACGTGGCGAGCTCCAATATCAATTCCTGCTACATTTTTTCTTATTTTTTCCATAGCTAATTGTTTAAAACCACATTCAGAAAATTATTAAGCTGAAAGACTACCATACGGACATCATTAAAATGAGTACCAACATCGCTAACTTTATTTCCTGACAATCATACTCGCAAACAGGTATTATACACTATTGACTAACCGATCACTTTGTGGTTATATTTGTTCGCTCTAAGTTACGTCATTTCCCTACGCTGATTTTATTTTAAAATTCCGCCCTCGCAATGACGGGTGTTAATGTTTTTACACTAAGTATTGCCTCGTAAAGATTACCTCTATACATTTGTTCCTCGTGAAAAATAGACAAACAATATCTACCATTATGATTGCCACCCAAGGCAGGATTATGTCTATTATTATTACCATGCTTATAGGTATTACCCTTTGGGGTTAATATCGCTTACCTCCGCCCGGAGTTGGTAAAACTCCAGTTTCAATATCAACTATTTTTTTCTTACTATCAACATGCAAATTTTAAAATTTGGAGGCACTTCTGTTGCCAACGCTCATAATATAAAACTGGTTAGAGACATTATAAAGTCAAAATCTAAAGAGAAGTCTTTGATTGTGGTGGTTTCTGCTTTTAGCCAAGTAACTAATAAACTAGAACAAATTGCCAAAGAAGCAACAAGCACCCATAAAACCTATTTACACGGAATTGAAACTATTGAGGCACAGCACAAAGAGGCTATTTCAATTTTATTTAAAGGAAAAAACTCTAATGAGCTTATAGCCCAAGTTAACGGGTTAATAGACAAACTTAAAGAAGTTTGTCAAGGTGTTTCATTGGTAGATGAATTAACACCTCGTACATACAGTCAAATTGTGAGCTTTGGAGAGCGCCTATCCTCCCTCATTATTTCAGAATATGTAAAACTCGATTTAGAAGAAGCAACTCTTCTTGATCCCCGGTCATTCATATTCACCAACACAGGAACTTCTTCTGTTGATTTTAATCAAACAGACAAGGCAATTAAGAAAGAACTTGGAAATTGCAACGGAATCCATATTTGTCCTGGTTTTATAGCTTCTTCCAAGGCGGGTCACCTTTCTACCTTAGGAAGAGGTGGCTCTGATTATACGGCTGCTATTATTGCGGCAGCTTTAGATGCTTCTGT
>Ga0256834_1001389_pt1 | contig 16508 bp, 16 predicted proteins | sample 4281140metaG_FD_190536 | JGI IMG/M metagenome (GOLD analysis project Ga0256834, IMG submission 190536) | Hydrothermal vent microbial communities from East Pacific Rise, Pacific Ocean - 4281-140 | ecosystem: Environmental > Aquatic > Marine > Hydrothermal vents | place: Pacific Ocean: East...
TCCGCCCTCATCCTGCACTTTTACTCCGTCCTCATCCTGCGCCTTTACTCCGCCCTCATCCTGCACTTTTACTCCGTCCTCATCCTGAGCCTTTACTCCGCCCTCATCCTGCACTTTTACTCCGTCCTCATCCTGAGCCTGTCGAAGGATAGCAACATCATTTACACCCAAATTATAACCAGCCTTTTTAAGCGCCAACAAAATCTCAACACTAGATTGCGGCGCATCATAGCCAACCCCATTAGCAATCCGCCCGTCTCGCACAGGATAGTTCGCCAACACCATAACAACTCGCCGCTCTGCTCGCTCAACTTGGCGCAATTCAACCCAATTTTTAGTCAATTTAACCGCCTGCCTTATCCCCCCATTATAAGGCGCATAAGCACTTAGCTGACATTGAGTAGCATCATGCCAAAGCGATTTTTTCTTATGTCCAATCAGCAAACAAGCAATCCGTCCGTCCATCTCTGGCAGCACAATTTGCATCGCTAAATCTTTGGCGTTTAGCCCCTGAATATTATTCTCCCACTCCTGCCTCTCTCGCCCCGATGAAATAAGCTGAATGACTGGTGCATCAATATCTGCAAATGGATTTTTTTGTTTTTCTATCCCATCAATCCCAAGCGCAAACCCTGTAAGATTGAGTATTACTTCTGGCGGATATTGCTTGAAAGCCGATTTTACAAACTCAATATTTTTACTCTCTTTAAGTGAAGAAATGAATATTGGAATGGGTATAAGCCCTGCGGTTTTTAACTCAGCAATAAGGCTTTCAACAGTCGCACTTCCTGCACCCTCTAATATTGCTCGATAAAATATTATTGGAATATATTTTTGCTTTGTTTGTGTTTTCCATTCCGCCCCCCGTCCTTCGACAAGCTCAGGATGAGGGTCTGCATCTTGAACCTTCACTCCCATCTCATCCTGAGCTTCCACTCCACCCTCATCCTGAGCTTTCACTCCGCCCTCATCCTGAGCCTCCACTCCACCCTCATCCTGAGCCTCCACTCCACCCTCATCCTGAGCTTCCACTCCACCCTCATCCTGAGCCTCCACTCCCATCTCATCCTGAGCTTTCACTCCGCCCTCATCCTGAGCTTGTCGAAGGATGGCAACGAACTCCCCTTCTAATCCATCAACAATCCCAACTTCAGGCAACCAAATTCCATACCGAGCAAACGGCTTAACTTCAATCTCACTTAACTCCTCCCCCATTGCCAAAGCCTTAAAACTGCTTAAGACCAAATCCATATTTTGAGGCGAGCCAATAGTAAAAAGAGAGTGCAAAAATTCCCACTCTTTAAGTAAAACTGTTGAGCGCTCTAACAAAGAAATATCAACATTTGCGTCTCCGGGTAAAAACACCAATTTAATATTTTTCTTTAATGCAAGCGCCGATAATTCATCAACCCCATATTGCCAATAACTAACGCCGCCAAGCAATCGCACCACCACTAACTTTGCATGCGAAACAGTATTTTCAAGCCAAAGATCAATTGAAAAATTGTGCGAGAGTGTTAGGATATTTGCAAGGCGAATATTATTTACTCCAGCCCTATCAACCGCCCCAGCAAGCGCTGCCAATTCACTATCCGCAAAAGATGCAAAAACAATATCAGCAGGAGTTTGCCCCAAATCAATAGCCTCTCCTTCTTGTTGCGCTTCTCCCGATTGTGCGGCTAATAGATGCATGATATGCTCTTTTCACCTAAGCTCCCACCCATATTTTTTATCAAACCCCCACCAAAAGACTATGCTTAATCGCCGCCTCATCTAGTCCAGCCTGCCCAATAATCACTAAACTAGTTTGCAGTTTTTCACCCACAACAAAGCCTTTATCAAACCAATAATTTACCCGTAACCCAACCGCCTGAATAACCAAACGAGCATCAATCCCCTCAATTGCAGCAAAACCCTTTAGGCGTAAAATATCATGCTCAATAATTATTTTTTCAATCAGAGCAATCAGCTCATTTTTATTAACACTAGGCGGCATTAAAATTGAAAACGATATAAAATCATCATGATCGTGATGATGCTCAATGCCTGCTATATGATGTTTTTCATGGTGACTTTCACGCCCAATTAAATCACTCTCAGATTCTAACCCCATACCTAAAAGCGCCCCAACATCAACAATTCCATTCGCCGCTTTAATAATACCCGTGCCGTTACGAACCTCTTGTTTTATTAACGCCTCAACTTTTTCAAGTTGTTTCGCTTCAACAAGATCAACCTTATTTATCACAATCAAATCAGCACACACTAATTGATCTTCAAACAACTCACCAAGAGCCGTTGTGTGATCAAGCATTTCGTTCTGCTCTCTTTGCTCATTTAGTGCAATTTCATTGGCGGCAAATCTACCCTCGCTAAGTGCCAACGCATCAACCACACTAACCACCCCATCAATACTAACTTGGGTTTTTATTTCAGGCCAATTAAATGCCCTTACAAGCGGTTGCGGCAAAGCAAGCCCCGAGGTTTCAATTATAATGTGATCTGGTAGATTTTTTTGCGCTAAAATCGCCTGCATCGTTGGGATAAATTCATCAGCAACCGTGCAGCAAATACAGCCATTAGCAAGTTCAACAATATCACTGGCATTATTATTTTCCTGACAATTTTCATCACCACAACCCTTAAGCAATTCACCATCAATTCCAACATCGCCAAATTCATTGATAATCAAGGCGATGCGCTTACCACCAGCATTTTTTAATACATGGCGAACAAGCGTAGTTTTACCAGCACCTAAGAAACCAGTGATTATTGTTACAGGAATTTTTTCCACAATGATTTCCTTGTAAAAATCTATGAAAGCTTGAGTGAGCTGGCAATAGTAAAATTATTAAATACCTTATCTTTAAGATAGCGATGCGCCAAATAAAGCGCCCCAAACGTAAATAATGGCTCAATAAAAACTAATGGCAAATAAGAAATTGCAAACATTGCCCAATTAAGAAATGGCGTTGGCTCATTGCCAAGTGAAAGCCAAAAAGCAACCATTGCAATTACACCACTATAATAAATTGCATCAAATTTTATAATAGATGCCCAATTTATTTTTGTTTGATTTTCATTTGAGAAGAATTTTTTACCATATAGTGCGTGTGCGCTAATTAATGGAAGACAAAGCGAAAGAATATTCACCCCAAGATGTAGCATATCAGCAGGCTCAAACAATAAAGATTGCAATAATAAACCCAAGGCAAAACCAAATAATGTCGGCAAAAAACCAAATAATAAATATACCGCACTTGCGCCAATAAAATGCAATTCAGAAGCACCAACAGGCATATGAAAAACCTGCATAAAGGCAGAGAAAAATACGGCAGCAAGAGCAGTTTTAATTAATAAGTTTGGTTTTTTTATAAGACCAATTACATTTGATGTAAGAGTAGCAAAAGCGCCAATATTTGCAAAAGCTAATTTGGTAGCGGTGAGAATTCCAAGTTCAATATGCATTTAATTATCCTTCATTCTATTATTATAAAAACCAAATAGGCTACCCAAAGTCAGCCAAAAAATTAAAGACGAAAATAAAGCATTCGCTGCAAAAGATGTTGCTAAATAAGCTGGCACATCTGATTGCTGCGAGAGCGGTATAGGAGCGCCAATTATATGCGGTGCTAAAAATAATATTAGCGCAATGATGAAACTAATTGGCTTTGGGATTTTTACCACCAATAAAATTGCCCCAGCAGTTGCAAGCACTGTTCCCCACCACCAAATTTGGCGAGCGCCAAGTTCCGCCGCTATCATGCCGGGGAGTTCTGGCGGCAAACCAATCGCGGGCATAAGAGAAAAGCTAAAAAATCCTGCCAATCCCCATATTAAGCCATTTGAGAGATTAATCTCTATTGATACAAGAGTTGAAATTGCCACCATAAGAAATGCAAAACCCAAACCAACAAGCAATGTTGAAAGCACAGTATAAAAAATGCGCTCAAATCCGTCCTGCGGTTCCCATGGCTGCTCGCTCATTTCATGTTTATTTGGCGCAACAGACATTTTGTCCACTTCCTGCTCCATAACATGACCTTCGCTCATTTCATAAGTTTCGGCTTCAAGAATTAGTGGCACAACTCGCCATTGCATAACTACAGATTGCACAAGCCCTGCTACAATACCAACAAGTATTGCAGCGAAAAAAATTCGCTTAAAAATTTCCATAATATTTCCAAAAATCTATTATCTGTTAATGACAAGGAAAGCCAGTTGCATGGCGCATATCATGCGCTCCATTATGCACTGCCATATTTTGTATAATACCAGTGCCATATATCAGCGATAAGCCAATAAACAAAGCAAGCGATCCTGCAATTAATTTTTGAGACAAGCTAATTTGGGAAATAGAAATAGCTTTAATATTTGTAACAGTTGTCATGTGCCAACACCCTCCGTGTGACGTTAAAAAACAGAGCTTTCGCTCAAGCGAAAATGGCAGGTCTCCTGACTTATGATGTTCTAGGATTTCCCCCAGTCGCCCTTTCTTTCCTTCCCAGCGTTAGCCAGTGGAAATAAGAAAAAACTCATCACTCACAGTTGCGGGGGCAGTCACGGATTTGGCTCTCTTTTGAGTAAACTTTACCGTATTCCCTATTAAGCCCTCTTCATTTTTAGAATCAGACACCATCTATAAGAAATTCCAAGATGCCATAGGCTTTGCTAAAATGTCAAATTATATGGAAAATTAATCAATCAAAAAATAAGTAATGGTAGAAACCACTCTCACCTTTTTATCTATTTGCTTTTCACTTCTCTCGTCAGGAATATTTACCGCAGGTAGAATTTGAAAAACACCTTGATTAGCACTTTTAATATTACCAACATTTGATTGTGACTCATTGGCAAATTTTTGTGCCGCCTCACGCGCCCGCCCAGTTGCTTCACTAAGCATTTCACCCTTTAACTCAGCAATGCCAGTAAAAATAAAAGATGGCCCAGCAGAATAAGAATCAGATGAAAAAACCACTCCAGCACGAATTAATTCAGCAATTGAACTTGAAGCACTAGCAAGAAGGTCAACATTTTTTGATGTCACCAGCATTTTTTGAGTTAATACAAACCGTGTAGCCTCATTAATATTAGAATTAGAATAACCAGCCGCCCGATCATTCACCCCAATATTTTGCACCTTCACTTCTTCTTTATCAAACCCCTGCTCAGCAAGAAAAGCTCGAACCGATTGTTCCGATCTTTCAAGCTCGATTCTGGCACTTTCAAGATTAGAACCCGCAGCCACAAATTGAATTGGCCAAAACCCTAAATTCGCTTTTACTGCACGTTCTGAAAGACCTTTAACTGTAACAATTCTAACTGGTTCACGTGAAGTAATTAAACCGCTAGCAACAAACCAACCACTTGCCGCCACCCCAACAGATAAAACCGCCGCTGCAATAATATTATTAAAGCCCATTTTCTTGTCCTTAATTTGCCTAAAACCAGCTTAGGCAAATATTTATGACGCATTTATGGCGATTAGAAATAAAACTTAAGCGTTATTTATAACCATATTCCATTGCCTAACTTCGCTAGTTTCAAATACACCTGCACTTACATAAGGATCGTTGTTAGCAATAAGTTTTGCCTCAGCCAAATCCTTAACTTCCACCACAATAAGCGAGCCATTTGGTTTTTCATTTTGATCTAAAAAAGGCCCACCAAAAACTACTTTGTTACCGAGTGACTTTATATAATCTAAATGTGCTGGGCGGGTTTTTAGGCGAAGTTCAAGCATATTTGCGCCATCACGCCCCTCAATTACAAATAACATTATTTTCCCTCTTCTTTTAGTGGGCGGCGCATTAAATCAATCACCATTTGTTTAATGCCAACTCTATTTTTCAATAAATCATTAACCGCATCAATTAGCGGAACTTCAATATTATAGTTTTTTGCTAATTGCTGAGCAACAGGGGCTGAAATTACCCCTTCCGCTAATTTTGCTCCACTATCTTTTATTTCTTGCACAGAGTTTCCCATGCCTAATTGCTGCCCAAACCAGTAATTTCGTGATTGGGTAGAAGTGCAGCTTAGAGTTAAATCACCAAGCCCTGCCAAACCCGACATAGTATATTTATCACCACCCATTTTAATAACCAACCGCTCCATTTCAGCATAAGAGCGAGCAATTAAAGCTGATCTAGCAGAAAGCCCAAGCTTTGCGCCATCAACTGCGCCACATGCCAAAGCATAAACATTTTTGAGGCTGCCCGCCAATTCAACCCCAATGATATCAGAGCGAACATAGGGGCGAAAACTTGCCCCCGCTAACGCTGATGCCACCATTTTTGTTAACTCAATATCATTACCCGCAAGCGTCACCGCAGTAGGCAAACCTTTTGCTACATCTTTTGCAAAAGATGGACCTGATAAAACCATAGGAATCGCCAGTGGTTTCTCTCGCATTAAAATTTCACTTTGTCGAGCTAGTGTATCTTGCTCCAGCCCTTTAGCACATAAAATTACGGGCTTATTCACCAATGCCTCGTCATCAATTTCTTGCAAAACTAAAGCCGTTGCTTGTGCTGGCACAACCATTAAAACCATATCGGCATTTTTAATTTGCTGATATCCATAAAGCGCAATAATTTTCTCAGACAGCATCTGCTCGCCCAAAAATTCTTCATTTTTATGAGTTTTATTTATCTGATTAGCAATTTTTTCACTCCAACAAAATAACATAACTTCATTACCCGCCAAAGCTGCCGCTTGCGCCAACGCACTACCCCAAGCTCCCGCTCCTATTATTGCAATTTTTTTCATTTATTAATTCTCATATTTTCATCATCAAGTTGCCAACGAGCTTTTGCAGCAAAACTCAAATCATTACTAACACCCAAAGCATATCTCTCTGCCCCAGCCCATGCAACCATTGCGCCATTATCTGTGCAAAGCGAAATTGGTGGCACAATTAGCTCTGCCCCCATTTGCTTAGTAATTTTTTCTAAGGCAAGCGAAATTTCTTTATTTGCCGCCACCCCGCCAGCAACAACTAAACGCATTTTTTCATTTGGATATTTCTGCCCAAAACCCTCTAGTGCCATGATTGATCTAGCAGATAAAACATCAACCACTGCCGCTTGAAAGCAGGCGCAAATATCTGCAATATCTTGCTCATTAACGGGCGCAATTTTTTGCGCTGCAACCCTTACTGCAGTTTTAAGCCCTGAAAAAGAAAAGTCTAAACGCTTTTCATGCAATAAAGGGCGAGGAAACTTAAAACGAGTTTTATCACCCTTAAGCGCTTTTTGCTCGACTTTTGGTCCTCCGGGATATCCAAGCCCCAGCATTTTAGCTACCTTATCAAATGCCTCCCCCAAAGCATCATCAATCGTTGTGCCAAGTCTTATATATTCACCGACATTTTTAACCTCAACAAATTGACTATGCCCACCAGAAACCAATAACATTAAATAAGGGAATTTCACCTGATTAGTAAGGCGAGCAGTAAGCGCATGCGCTTCAAGGTGATTAATTGCAATCAGTGGCTTATCAAGTGCCGCAGCTAAACCTTTAGCCGTGGTAAGCCCAACCAAAACTCCGCCAATCAAACCCGGCCCCGCAGTTGCTGCAATCGCATCAATATCAGAAAACTCAAGTTTTGCTTGTTTTAACGCCTGTGAAATTATCCCATCAAGATGCACCACATGTGAGCGAGCCGCCAATTCTGGCACTACCCCGCCAAAAGCTGCATGTTCATTTGTTTGTGAACGCACAATATTTGAAATAATCTCACCATTGCCATTTTCATTGCGCCTAACAATAGCGGCGGCGGTTTCATCACAACTGGTTTCAATCCCCAATATTAAACTATGTTTTTGCATAATATATTTAAATCAACACCTGAAATTTCTATCACTTTTACCTAACCTAAGCCCTTTGATTTTGCAATCATTTACAATTAACAAATATTGCAACAAAACATCTCTCATTCTTCTTGCTCTATCTTAAATAAAAAGGCTAAGATAAAGTCTTCAAATTCACTTCACTAAAATATTAGTATTTTTAGGATTTTCTAATGGCGAATAAAAAATCTAGCCCCGTAAAACCACCAATTATTGACCTTGAAGCAAATAAGAGTAAAAAATCCACTTTAAGCGATAAGGCAAAAGTTGAAAAACCTAATAAGAAATCTGATAGACCAACAAAATCACCCTCAGTTATTTTTCCTGCTTTATTGGGAACAATAGGCGGTGCAATTTTAGGGGTGATTATTACTTATTCATTGGCATTTTCTAATCTTTTACCAACGCCAAAAAAGCCAGAATCCGATATAGCAATTAATCAAGAAATCTCTAATAATCAATCAATGATTGCAAATTTACAAAAACAAATAAGCACTTTTACTGAGAAATCAAATTCAAATGAAAATGCTTTGGTGGCAATTTCAAACCAACTTGAAACAATAGAAAAAACTACAAATACCAATATTGAAGCTGCACAAAATATCGCTGATGAAAACAATCAATCAATCAACGAGATAACAAAAAATATCAATATTTTGCAATCTGAATTACAGACGCAAAGCATTGAGTTTTCTAACACAGATTTTGATAAAATAGACAAGCAAATAGAAATATTTGAAGAAAAATTAAATGCTCTCGCCGTAGGTGCTTCAAGCGACGAAGCAACACAAATCGCCGCCTCTTTATCTAGTTTAAGAAATAATGAAAAAAATCTTTGGGAGCAAATCAATCTAATTAAAGTTGATTTAGATAATAATGGTTCAAATATTGCTGAATTAGAAAATAAACTCAATAAACTAAGTAAGCAAATCGCCCAGGCAAAAGCAGAAGCTAACCTTGTTAAAATAGAGCCAAATAATCAACCATTATCGCTAGCAGTTAGCAAATTTGAAAATGCAATTTATAATGGAAAGAGTTTCAACATACCACTTGATGCCATTAAAACCGCTTTGCCAGATATTATACTTCCTCAAAATTTGGAAACACTGGCAATAACTGGGCTTAATAAGCCAGACAATATCATTGTTGAATTCTCAAACCTTGTGCCAACAATATTAAGGGCAACTCCTAGCAATAAAGATGCAAATTGGCGGCAATCATTATTAGAGCGCTCAATGTCGATTTTAGCAATAAGACCAAAAGGTGAAGTTACGGGAGATAATCCCGCTCAAATCGTTGCCCGCATTGAAGCTGCGCTTTCTGAACGAGATTTTAGATCTGCCAATGATTTAATCAAACAATTACCCAACGAAATGCAAGCTGCTACTGCCCAAACAGGTAAAAAAATTGCAGACTTTGCTTTAGCTCAAACATTTGCACAAAATATTAAAGACAACATCTTAGAGCAGAACTCTAATAATAATGGGGAAACTACCCAATGATACGGCTAATTATTTATATTGCGCTTTCTTTAATTATAAGTGCGGGGGCGGCTTGGTTAATTACGCTTGAAGGCACAATTACCATTGATTTTGCGGGCTATCGCATGCAGCCAAGCCTTGGCGCAACTGCCTTGGCACTAATTGCACTAATCATAATTTCTATTTTTGTGTGGGCAATAATCAGGCGTTTTATTGAAGCACCAAAAAGACTAGCAAAGTTTAATGCCCAACAAAAAAAGAATAAAGGCATTCAAGCTTTAAGCAATGGTTTTATTGCTCTACAAGCAGGCGATGCACAAAGCGCACTTAAATTTGCAAAAAATGCAAAAGCGCAATTAGTTGAAAATGATGCGGCAAAATTGTTACAAGCTCGTGCTGAGTTAGCTTTGGGTAATTTAAGCCAAGCACGTGAGCATTATAAAGCATTAATCTCAGATCAAAAAACTGCCCCCGCTGCTTTAACAGGGTTATACGATCAAGCAATGGCACAAAATAGAGAAGACATAGCCATAACTTTTGCTAAAAAAACTCATGAAATCTCACCAAGCAGTGAATGGGCAAGCGATGCGGTTTTTAGAGATTTAGTTAAAAATTCAGATTATGAAAAAGCTCTAACAATGCTTGCAACAAAAAAAGCTAATAGCCAAACTGAGATTGACAAATTACGTCGCAAGAAAACAATTCTTCACACCGCAATTGCCACAAGTAAAGAGATAAAAAATCCAGACAAAGCACTTATGCAAGCAAAATTAGCGCTTAAACTTGATCCAAATTTTACTCCTGCCGCTTTAATTGGCGCTCGCATTATGTCAAACAAAAACCAAATCCGTAAAAGCTCCTCATTATTACGCAGAGTTTTTAATGCAACCAATCACCCCCATCTCGCAACTCTTTATGCCAATGTACAACCCGGATCTTCAGCAGTTGAAAAACTCAAAAAAACTACTGATATTATTGGTGAAAACCCAAGCGATATAAATTTAGCAATCGTATTAGCGCAAGCCGCAATTAATGCTTTTGAATGGGATAAAGCGAGAAAAATCCTATCAAATTTTACCAACTCCCCCTCGCAAAATATCTGCGTTTTAATGGCGCAAATTGAAGAAGGGCAGGAAGGCGATCAAGGTAAAGCTCGTGAATGGCTTGCAAAAGCCGTTAAAGCTCAAGCCGATCCGACATGGGTAGCAAATGGCATTACATCAGATCACTGGGAGGCAATTTCTCCGCTTGATGGAAGTTTAGATGCGTTCAAGTGGGAAATACCTAAAAGCACGATAACAATAGCAAAATCTGAGACTAAGCCCACCCCAATTGAACAAGATAACAATAGTAAAAAACCTGAACCGCTAACTATTGCACAGACTTCTATAGCCCACCAAGAATAACTGTTGTTAGCGCTCCATCAGAAATAACCCTAGCACCAGCAACTTTACCTTTTTTTGCATAATATCCAAAACTATCAAAACCGACTTTTGCCATAGAATTTATTAAATTTATCATTGTTGGAGATGAGGCAGCAGCAAAATGATAGCTATCTGAAGTATCATGAATGTTTGAGTTATCAATTATCGTTACACTTAAATCCTTAAGCGCTGAGAAATCAGTAATATTTCCTAACCGCTGTTTTCCATCATGAAAATAACTTGCCAGACTACCAATCACCCAATCCTGTTTTGACGAATAAATAACAAATGGCTGTGGCAAATGACCAATATCTTTTGCCTGTTGAACAAATAAATCAACATCCAAATCTGGGGAAAGTAGCGCCACTCCACCAATTTTTTTAATAATTGAGCTTCTGCCCTTAAATTTAAGTTGCCTAAGGGTTTCAACAATGATTGGCGCACCCATTGAATGCCCAACCAGAGTAATTTTTTTAATATTAGTTTTGCTCAAATCAGACAATAATTCTTCTAACCCGTTTCGTGCATAATCTGCGGCATCGATATCTTGCAAATAAAGACCAATTTCACCTGCGCTTGGCCAAGAGTATAAAATAATAGCGGCATTAATCTCAAAATCAGCATCTATCTTTGCTGTACGAAAAACTGTTTTTTCAAAATTTGAATCAAACCCATGCACAAATATTACAATTTCTGATGAGTTATAAATATTTCTCACCTCACTAATCACCGCTTTATTAAAAGCATTATCACTTGCAATATTAGTGCTGGCAAGAATTCTAAAAGACCTCTTTATATCAGTGCTGATTTGAGGATAAGTGAACTTACCAATTCGCACCAAAGGTGGAACAGACACCTGCTGCATACTATAGGATAATGTTGACGAACGCCCAATTCCATAGCTCCCGTCCATTTCTTTTTGCCGACTTGAAGCAACCAGCACATTAATTATTTTTACTTTCACCGCCTCATCATTTAAGTGAGCGTTACTTTGAAAAACATCAGCACAACCCATGAGAGGAAAAATTATAAATGAGACCAAAATCAAAATAACATATCGTTGCATATTACGAAACCAATCCTAGATTATTCTCAACCTACAATTCATCAACACTCATCACTATAAATGTATGCATATCGCCATCATCTTCTAAAATTGATACATATTCCCCAACCACAAATTTCTCCTCACCAAAGCGAAAACCCTCCTCATCATCGTCACCTCTAGCATCATCATAATCAATGCGATATCGTCCACCCGGCCCACGCAATAACTTACCTATTACATCTTTTTCACTATCTCGAAACCGCCGCACTCTGCACCTATCTCGATATTTTGTTGCTGTTTCACCATCAATTAAATCACTAGCATCTAATGGCATTAAAATATCATACCCATGAAGAGAATCACCCGCTGGGTGTCCGGGTTCACGCGCTAACTCTAATCGCACATGCCTAAAATTATTTGGCAAACCATGTTTCATAATAAACTCCTAAATATTGGAAATCACTTGTTTAGTGAGACATTAAAATTGGCACTTGCGCATTTTTCAAAATGTCACGTGTTGCACCACCCAAAATAAATTCTCTAAAGCGGGAGTGACCATATCCACCCATCACCAGCATTTTTGCACCAACCTTATCAACTTCATTAAGCAAAGCATCACCAATATTTGACCAATTAGTAATATGACTAATTTCTACATTCACCCCATGCCTATCAAGGTGGCGTGCAATGTCAGCTCCGGGCATTTCTGTTCCATATTGCCCCTCATCTTCACTAACCATAGCAATAGTTACTTTTCCTGCTTTTTGCATTAGCGGCATTGCTTCACTCACTGCACGAGCAGTTTCTCGCCTATTTCGCCAAGCCAATAAAACATGATTAATTTCACCCTGCGGCTTAATCGCAGGAGGAACAAATAAACAGCCCCGACCAGAATTAAATAAAACCGCCTCCAACATTTCAGGCGTAGCACTATGGTGATTATAGGGGCGAGTAGCAATAAACAAATCAGCAGTGCGAGCCTCTGCCGCCATTGCTAAACCCGCTTGCGCATAAGTAAGATCCATGCGGCGCAGTTCAGAATTTACACTTAATTTTTCAAGCTGTTTTTCTAATGTTTTTTCAGTTTTTTCACCAATAGCTATTGATTCACTATGTAAATCAGCAATTGCATTAGCAGCTGACATCGCAGCACCACCTGAAACATAAATATTATCAGGCACAAGATTACAATAAAGCCCAGTTAAAAAAGCCTGATGACTATCAGCAATCAATTCGGCATAAGCAAGCCGCACTGCATCTTCATCGCTTCCTTCAAGATGCACCAATAAATCTTTAATCATAATCATACTCCCTAATTTCTAAAATCAACAGCAAATAACTCTAAGCAGCATATCTCAAATGATAATTATCTACCTTGATACATATCAATTATTATTGATGTCTATTTTGCTCGCTATAAGCTCACCGATAGTTTATAATCCATCTAAAGTTTATTATTTAGGACATTTCGTGGAACAACGCTTAAATATTCATAATTCCGATACACCTAAAACATGCCTTGCTTGCGAAGTGAGACTTCGAGGCATTTGTGCCGCCTTAAGCCCTGCTCAATTGCTCGAATTATCAAAACATACCCGTCAAACCAAACATCAAGCAGGCGAAGAACTCATTAGCGATGGCGAAAAGGTAAATTCATACGCAACAATAATATACGGCGTAGTTAAACTCTCAAAAATTTTAGAAGATGGTCGCCAACAAGTTGTTGGCTTACAATTTGCGCCAGATTTTCTTGGTCGCCTATTTGCTGAACAAAATAGCTTTTGTGCAGAATCAGCATCTAATGTTCAAATCTGCCGAATGCCAAAAAATGCTATTGAAAAAATAATAGCCGACAACCCAAATCTTGAACATATATTGCTAGAGCAAACCCTTAAAGAATTAGATGAAGCACGAGAATGGATAGTAACACTTGGGCGTAAATCTGCTTTAGAAAAAGTTGCCTGTTTTCTACATTTAATTGCAACTCATTTAGACTCAGAACATGTTCAGCAAAATCAGTCTGAAATAATTTTTGACCTACCTCTCACCCGCGCTGATATTGCAGATTTTTTAGGTCTTACTATTGAGACTGTTTCTCGCCAGTTCACCAAATTACGAACCGAGAAAGTAATAGAAATAACCGCAAGACGACATATTATTGTGCCAAACCTATCAGTTCTTAAAAAGACATGTGGTTAGTTTTCATTATCAAAAACTTTACCAAACCCGCCATTTTTAGAAAAAATTGAAGCAAATAATTCTTTCTCAAAAGCAACATGCCGCCTTAATGCCTCAAAAAAACCTCTAAGCATATAGCCCGTCGCCTCTGCCCCCTGCATTGGTTTTCCAAGCCCGTAAGACATTAAAACTTCGCCCAATTCTTCAGCAAAACATTTATCCCCCATATGCTCATTCTTCAATCTCTTAATTGTAGCTTCAAGATCATGTGCAACAGTTTTTGAATTTTCAAGCAACGGAAAAAGAACATCTTCCTCAAAGCGATGCGCCCTATCAATTATCTGCGGTAATATTCTTGAAGTATGAATGCAAACCTGCCGATCAACACTATGGGGCAGGCTATCTGCAATTTCCTCTAAAACACCACAAAGCGAGAGCTGCTCATCACGAATACGATTAAACATTCCCTCTTTATCAATTGATTCTTTTTTTGATGACCTAATAGCCATTTTCACGCCTATTTTAATTGTCTTTTTAGAACCATTCTAGCTAAAATGGGGTTTTTTTAACAGTAAACCTACTCAAAATGACTCTTTTTTCAATAATCGCCATAAATTTACTATCAACGCTTTGACATAGATCAAAGTTATGCAATAGCTGTTTTGTTACTAATCACAATTATGTGAGGTTATTTTTGACCTTAATAATAATGAAACTTGATCGATGGTGCATAAGGCAGAGCATTTTATGCCATCATTATATTTAACTTAGGCGTGAAATAACACGCCACGGGGGATACATGAAATATTTAAGCGAGACTATCATTCTCGGCTTAGGAACGTTGTTAGCGGTGCTAGCTGCGGCCTTTGCTCAAGATGATCTTTTTCGAATCCATGCAATTATACTTGCGCTAACCTTAGGCATTGCCACCATTGTTATGGTGCGCATGGTTACAGTTGGCGGACCAAAAATTGTAGATGATAAAACAGGCTATATGGACGGACCAATTCGTATTGGTGTAATTTTAACAGTTTTTTGGGGGGTCATTGGCTTCACTCAAGGTGTTCTAATTGCTACCGCACTCGCTTGGCCTGAATTTAACCTTGAGCCATGGTTCAACTTTGGACGCATGCGCCCACTACATACTTCAGCGGTGATTTTTGCCTTTGGCGGAACAGCGCTAATGACTACTTCATTCTATGTAGTTCAGCGCACATGCCAAGCTCGTCTTTGGGGTGGTGCAGGTTTAACTTGGTTTGTATTTTGGGGTTATCAATTATTCATCGTTATGGCCGCAACTGGCTATCTACTTGGCATTACCCAAGGGCGTGAATATGCTGAGCCAGAATGGTATGTTGATTTATGGCTAACGATAGTCTGGGTTGCCTATCTTATTCTGTTCCTTGGAACATTAGTTAAGCGTAAAGAGCCGCACATTTATGTAGCTAACTGGTTCTATTTGGCGTTTATCGTAACCATTGCAATGTTACATGTAGTGAACAACCTTGCTGTTCCTGTGTCCTTCTTGGGTGTTAAGTCTTACTCACTATTCTCTGGTGTGCAAGATGCGATGACCCAATGGTGGTATGGTCATAATGCGGTTGGCTTTTTCTTAACTGCTGGTTTCTTGGGTATGATGTATTATTTCATGCCAAAACAAGCTAATCGTCCAGTGTTCTCATATCGCCTGTCGATTGTTCACTTTTGGTCATTAATCTTCCTATATATCTGGGCAGGTCCTCACCACCTTCATTATACTGCACTTCCAGATTGGACGCAGACTTTAGGTATGGCTTTCTCAATTATGTTATGGATGCCTTCATGGGGCGGAATGATTAACGGTCTAATGACACTTTCAGGTGCATGGGACAAGATCCGCACAGATCCAATCATTCGCATGATGGTAATGGCGGTTGCTTTTTATGGCATGTCCACATTTGAAGGTCCGGTTATGTCTATTAAAGCAGTGAATGCGCTTAGCCATTATACCGATTGGACAATTGGTCACGTGCATTCAGGTGCGCTTGGTTGGGTTGGCATGATTACCTTTGGTGCAATTTATTTCCTTACACCAAAATTATGGGGTCGTGAAAAACTATATTCCATGCGTATGGTCAACTGGCATTTCTGGTTAGCAACTTTAGGCATCGTAATTTATGCGGCAGCTCTATGGGTTGCAGGGATTACTCAAGGTCTAATGTGGAAAGAATATGATCCACAAGGCTTCTTGGTTTATTCTTTTGCTGAGTCAGTTCAAGCTCTACATCCTTATTATGTAGCACGTCTTGTTGGTGGTCTATTATATCTAACAGGTGGCTGCATCATGGCTTGGAATGTCTATAAAACAATCCGCGGTGATGTTCGTAACGAGAAACCACTTGTTGCTCCAACATCTAACGCTCAACCAGCTGAATAGGAGGCGAAACAATGTCTATATTAGATAAACATAAGGCGATTGAGAAAAACGTCTCATTATTATTGGTAGGATCATTATTGGTTGTGTCAATTGGTGGGCTAGTTGAGA
>Ga0256834_1001390_pt1 | contig 16495 bp, 16 predicted proteins | sample 4281140metaG_FD_190536 | JGI IMG/M metagenome (GOLD analysis project Ga0256834, IMG submission 190536) | Hydrothermal vent microbial communities from East Pacific Rise, Pacific Ocean - 4281-140 | ecosystem: Environmental > Aquatic > Marine > Hydrothermal vents | place: Pacific Ocean: East...
AACTATGGAACCTGAGCTGTTATGGCCGTTCCAGCGCATGATGAGAGAGATTGGGAATTTGCGAAGAAGTATGATTTGGAAATACGTGATACTATTGCTCCATTTATAGAGATTACCAATGGCACAAGTACACCTAGAAGTGATGAAAATATTGCCAATTTTAGATGTGCAACAGCGATTATAAAACACTGGTCAGAGAATACCTACTTAGTATTACAGTTTGCAAAAACTGGAGAGTTTGGACTTGTAGGAGGAAAAAGAGAGGAATGAGAAAGTTCAGAGCAGTGTATTTTGAGAGAGATTCAGGAAGAAACAGGGTACAAGAACTATTCTATTAAAGAGGTAGTTTTTGAAAAGATTTTCGGACGAGGATATAAAGCTAGAAAAGACAGAGAAGAATTAGCAGATGATACTGTCTATTTTATAGAACTTGAGAATGATGAGATGTCTGAATGACACAGTTGTGACGAACATGACAATATGATTTTTCTATCTCAGAAGGACTTTTTGAAGAAGGTAAGTCTTACTCATCATAAAGTGTTTTTTGAACAATTTCTTTCAAAGAATAAATCATACAGTGCAAAGAATGGAATTCTTTTCAATTCTGGAGAATACAGCTGATTGAGAGGAGACGAAGCAAAGAAAAAGTTTGCTGAGCTTGCAGAACAACAATGATTTGGACATATAAAGACGAACTATAAACTCCGTGATTGGCTGTTTTCTCGTCAGAGATACTGGGGAGAACCAATTCCGTTGATACACTTAGAAATGAGTCAAGTAAAACAACTTCCTCACATCTCAGATATATCTCAGGCAACAGATGAAAATATTGCTTATATACTCAAAAGAGCACCAAAAGATGGAGAAGAGGTAAGCGATGGTATGACTTGTTGAGGCAAAGTGAGAGAACTGATTATTGGAGGAAAAGTATTTTCAAAGATATATGATGGGCTCTATGGGAAAATAGTATGTGACTATCGTCTCCCTCTGGAACTTCCAGAAGTAGAGGCTTATGAACCAGCTGGGGATGGGCAGAGTCCTCTTGCGAAAGTAGATGATTTTGTACAAGTACAGCTTGCAGATAACTTAGTTGGGAAAAGAGAAACCAATACAATGCCTCAGTGGGGTGGAAGTTGTTGGTATTACCTTAGATTTATGGATAGTAAGAATCCTGATGATTTAGTAGGAAGTGAGATGGAAAAATACTGGGAAAGTGTGGATTCGTATGTCGGAGGAGCAGAACATGCGGTACTTCATCTCCTGTATGCACGTTTTTGGCATAAGTTTCTTTTTGATATAGGAGTCGTTTCTACTACTGAACCATTTTATAGACTCAGAAATCAGGGAATGATTCTAGGAATGAGTTATAAAACAGCTGCAGGAAAACTCATCGCAGATGATATGGTAGAGGAAAAATGAGGAAAGTATTTTGAAAAAGAAACAGGTGAAGAACTGGAAAAAGTCCCAGCAAAGATGAGTAAATCACTGAAAAACGTTATTAACCCAGATGATATTGTCCAAGAATATGGAGCAGATACTCTCAGGATGTACGAGATGTACATGGCTGATTTCAAGGATGCAGCTCCATGGGATACAAGCTCGATTGTCTGAGTAAAGAGATTCCTCGATAGAGTTTCAGCACTCTTTCTTGAGGGAAAGGAGCGTAACGCAAAATCTGACGATGAAGCGATGAAAGTTCTCCATAAGACTATCAAAAAAGTCGGAGAAGATATAGACAATTACAAGTTCAACACGGCTATAGCGCAGATGATGATTTGTATGAATACAGGAGAACCACAAGATGCTGAGAAAAAAGCTCAGTGGAGGAAAATATTTATCATTCTGCTGCATCCATTTGCTCCGCATATAACAGAGGAATGTTGGGAGAAACTTTATAACTCACTCCCAACCCCTCTCTTTACAATAGAGGGGAGTAGGAAGTATAAGAAGATCTATTTTGCGACGGGAAATGTATCTAAAATAGAGAGGGCTCAGAAGTTATTGAATAAGCTTGATCCTAGTATAGTTATAGAGAAATACCAAAATATCATAGAAGTGGAAGAGACAGCAAAGACATCTTTAGAATGTGCGCTTCAAAAGCTGGAAGTATATAAATGAGTAGAAATAGACGCACCTATTGCTGTTGCAGATACGGCTGTATATTTCGAAGATGCTGATTTTGATTTTGAACCAACAAAGGTGAAAAGAACAGCTCTAGAGCTTGTAGGAAAAAAAGAATCAGACCTTAGTGTTGAAGAGGTTGCTGAACTAATGATTGATTATTATCAGGCTCGAGCAAGAGACGCTGGAGGGAGTATAGATTATTATTATGTTGATTCTTGGGCTATACTGTATCCAGATGGAAACATAAAAACATATGAATATAGGAGAGAGTATACACTTACTGATACCAGAAAAGGAGAACTTAAACCGTATTTCCCGATGGCAAACCTCTATGTTTCTAAATATACAGGGAAACGTTATCATGAATCTACAGATGAAGATTTCTTCATAGAGTTTGCAGGTCAAACTGAAGCGCTTTCTGAACTCTTCAACTATGGAAGAGAATCTATCTTCTTTGCTGATTGGCCAGAGTATGATGAAAAATTGGTAGTAGATGATGAAGTCACTATCGGAGTACAGGTTCTTGGGAAACTCAGAGGAGAGATACAGATATCAGTTGATGAATCAAAAGAGAGTGTCTTACAGAAAGCAAAAACTAATGAAAATGTTGCAAAATGGCTCGAAGGGAAGGAGCTTGTAAAAGAAGTATATGTTCCAGGAAAGATAGTGAACTTAGTAGTAAAATAGAGACTTTATATATGTAATTATAAAAACTATGAAAAAGATGTTTAGTGGTATAGTGCTTTTATTTGTACTTAGTGTTGCGAGTGCTTTTGCAGGAACAGAAATGAAAAGGATACCTACTACATATGACACACAAGCTGCGTTTGAAAAAGGAGAAGGGAAGATATGTTTGAGTGCAACGGATGGATGTAATACTTGTGGTGTAAAGGACGGGAAGGTGACTATGTGTACTCAAATGGCATGTTCCAAACCCATAGCATGGTCATGTACAAAGTTTATAAAACAGGAAGATACTTCTTTTATGTCTACAAATGACAGAAACTTTTATACAGTAATAGGGAACAGAATAGATCAGAAACTCAAAAAGAGAGTAGACGAGGTTTTGAAAATATATCTCAAAAAGCTCTCCAAATTCTCAGAAGAGAAATCACAAGATACAAATACCAGAATTCAAGAAGTTATTCAAAAGAAATACGATACATTTTCTATGACTATTCCTGCTGACAAGGGGATGACTAAGAAGGAACAAAGGGCTTATTATTTTTATCAGTACTTGCTGTTTAAGTTAAAAATCATAGGAAATACTTTATAGATATGATTTTTTGATTGACGCTTACATTCCTTGTTTCTCAGGTATTTGCAGGAGTTGCCTTAGTTTCAGATATCGTAAGTTTTCAAGTAAAGGAGAGAAAGAAAATAATTATTTTCTTTCTCATATCTGCGAGTTGTATCGCGATTCATTATATTTTACTTGATAGATATTTAGCTGCAACCCTTTTGGGAATAGGAGTTATTAGGTTTATCATTGCATACTATAGAACAGATATATACTGGATGTATATATTTATATCTCTCTATTTATTTGCAACTCTATTTTTATATAAAGATGCCTATGACTTGATAGTTCTTCTAGGAATGAGTCTTTCTACGATTGCGTCTTTTCAATCACATGATAAACCTCTCAGGCAAATTATGATGTCTGCTACTTCGTGTTCTATCCTCTATAATACTCTTATATTTTCTCCAGTGGGAGTGCTTTTAGAAGTTGTATTTCTTATGAGTAACTTTGTTTGATATTGGAGGCATTATATCGTTAAGAAAAAATAACTATGAAAAAGATACTCGTACTTCATGGCTGGGAAGGGACTTCTGGGAGTCACTGGTTTCCTTGGTTAAAAAAAGCAGGAGAAGCAAAAGATATGGAAGTCATTATTCCAGATCTTCCAGAGTCTTGCACCCCTGTTTTAGAAGATTGGTTGATTACCACAAAAGAAGCTGCTTGAAATCTAGAAGAGGGAGATATAATTATAGGTCATTCAATGTGAGGGAAAGCTGCGATGCATTTTCTTGAGAAGTACGATATTTCTTGAGTTACTTGTGTGTTGGTTGCCCCAACGTATGATACTATCGAAGATGAACTTGATCTCAATGAAACTCTAGAACTCAAGAAGAAACTCAGAGATTTTCATGAGACTGCCCTAGATTTTGAGAAACTCAATACACTTAAAAATACCTATACCGTTCTTCTGTCCGATAACGATCATTTCATTACACAAACAAGTGCAAGAAGATACTATGGAGTACTCCAAAATACGCACTTTATCGACTTCCATAATGCTGGACATTTTTGCAAACGAGATGGATTTGAGGAGTTTCCTGAGATTCTTGATTATATATAAGTAATACTTTTTATGTCTATGAATACAAATAAACCCTTAGATAAAAGCAGAGAAGGAGTTACATGAGCAAAAGTATTTCATTATGTGAGATTGATTTTCTTGAGGAAGGCTACAAATGCCCTTTTGTCTGTTGAATCTTTTGGAGATATAGATTTTGACAAATTATGGGAGGAGTGAAAGAGAGGAATTATCCTTGATTTCGATGAATGTGTTGCTCCTCATCATGGAAATATACTTCCTGAAAATATGGAACTCATAAAAGAGCTTCTGATAAAAGAATGGAAAATCGTAATATTTTCTAATATGAAAAAATCGGATAGATATAAAAAGTTGGAAGATCTCTGAATCATTGTTATAACATCACAGTATGCGAAACCTGATGAGCGAGGGTTTGAAGAATCTGCTGAAACGCTTGAAATAGGGAGAGATAGGATTATTATGATAGGGGACAATTATGCAACAGATGGATGAGCTATCTATGCAGGAATAGATTTTGTGAAAGTAAAACCTATAGAAACCTGAGATACTCATAAATCCTTAAAAAGGAGGGCTCAAATTGTTTTTCGAACTATAGTCGATACAAAAGCTCGATTATTAAATGGACTATAGATATCTCCCTCAAAACTTATTTATAAGTGTAAACTCATCTTTTCATTTAGTGAGCGTATACACTCCTTTGAGTGTTTCATATCCTTCAGCTATTTTTTTCTGTGATTGGAGTTCTGTGAGTGCCTCAGAGATGCTTTTTCATTCTCCGAGCATATTTCCAAGGAGTCTGTTACGGCTTCCACCAAAGCATGTAGCGATGATGTCTCCTCCCAGAGCGTTGTCAGTAAAGCGAAGTTTCGGATCCCCTCCAAGAAACTTGATGAGTAAAGATACTTCTGTAAGGAGTTTGGTGAGATAATAGCCAAGTGTAGAAGCACCATTTCCTTGCCCCTCATAGTATCCAAGTATGAGTGCTATGATGTTTTTGAGAGCTGCATAGAGTTCTGTATTTTTTGGATTTCCGTGAATGAAATGTATATCGAGAGAACCTGAGTGAAATAATTCTTTGAGTTGTTCTCCTACTTCTTTGTTTTCTGTGACGATATCTACTCCGAGCATCTTCTCTTCTACGAGTTCAGCAGCTATCATCCCTCCTGCAAGGTACGCATAAGCATATCTCACTCCCAACCCCTCTCCTTCGGAGGAGAGGGGAGTTTTATTTGAAGCTTGTTCCTTCTCCTTTCAAAGGAGAAAGTTAGGATGAGGGTGTTGCGCGAGCACTTCTCCGAGTTTTTCAGAGGTAGTTTGAAGAGTCTGGTTATCTATTCATTTAGAGAGGTTGAGAATAGTGACTCCATCTTTGAGTGAATCCTTCATCCCTGAAAATGCTCCACCGATAAATTGGCAGGGAATCACAGAGATAATAATATCTACTTTAGGAAGGAGTTCTGAGGTATTATCTATGAGCTTGATATTCTCTGGAAGTCTGGTTCATGGAAAGAAATACGGATGAGTTCGATTTTCCTTGATACTTGTAAATATCTCAGGATTTACTTCACTCGCATATATTTCCTTGTCAGGATTGTTTTCTCCCAGGTGTTTTGCGATAGCAAAACCAAAAGCTCCAAGGCCAAGAATGAGGATATTTTTCATACTATTTTACGAGTTTATCAGTAAACAAAATTCCATCGAGATGATCTATCTCGTGTTGAATGATACGAGCACTAAGTCATTGGAATTTAAGAGTTTTAGTTTTGCCTTTTTCATCGAGATAGGTGAGTTTTATATCATTCCACCTCATAACTTCTCCTCTTGTTTTTGGAAGAGAGAGACATCATTCATTGTCTTTATTAGTCTGCTTTGAGTGCTCGAGTACCTGAGGATTTATCATCATTACCGTAGAAAAACCTTCATCTTCCCAGTCGCTGAGAAGACTCACAATGATGAGACGTTTGTTGATTCAGACCTGAGGAGCAGCAAGTCCCACTCCTGCATGTTCAGGATCTTTGATGTATTTGAGCATCTCACGACCGAGTTTTACGTATTTTTGAAGTTCATGAGTTTTTACCGGTTCACTCATATTTCGAAGGATTTTGTTCTCTTTTCAGAGTTCTATTTTGAGCATGAGAGTTCTTAGGAGTAGTTCTGAGAGAGTATATTTGGATTTATAAGGGAATCAACTTTTACAATTTGTATTTTTCACTATAATTCTTTCTATATACAAACTAAATACGAAAACACGTGATTTCTTCTTCATCTCAAACATCAAAACCAGAAAGGGTAATTTCTCCAGAAGAAGGAAAAACAGATACTGGGCTTTTTCAAAATTCTCTGAGACCAAAGAATTTAGAAAACTATATTGGTCAAGAGACGATAAAAAAACATCTTCAGGTTTCTATCTCGAGCGCGAATATTCGTGAAGAGAGTCTGGATCATATACTTTTTTACGGCCCTCCAGGTCTTTGAAAAACCACTATTGCAAACATCATAGCAAACGAGATGGATGTGACACTTCGTTCTACTTCATGACCAGCAATAGAAAAACAATCAGATCTGGTGAGTATTCTCTCAAACCTTGAGCAGGGAGATATACTCTTTATTGATGAGATTCATCGTCTTCGTCCACAGGTCGAGGAGATACTCTATACAGCTATGGAGGATTTTCAGATAGATATCATGGTAGGTTCAGGAACCTGAGCGCAGAGCGTAAAACTTCCACTGAAACCATTTACGCTTATCGGAGCAACGACTCATCTCTCAGCTCTGAGTGCTCCTCTTCGTGATAGATTTGGAAATGTTTTGAAACTCGATTTTTATAATGAAGATGAGATTTCTACGATTATCGAGAATAACTGTAAGACTCTAGAAGTGACTCTGCCAAAAGAAGCTTTGAGTTGTGTGGCTGGAAAATCGAGAGGAACACCGAGGATAGCTAACAGACTTCTCAAGATTCTTCGTGATTATCATACTATTGGGAAAGATATATCAGAAATCTCCACTTTAGAGGAAGTGTTTAAGGATATAGGAATCGACGAGAGATGACTCGATTATCTTGATAGAAAATACCTCGATACACTCTATAATATTTTCAACTCTGGTCCTGTTGGACTCAATACTCTCGCTTCAACACTCGGAGAAGAAGAAGCAACTCTTGAAGACGTGGTAGAACCGTATCTTCTCCAGATAGGATTTATTGAGAGAACCAGTAGAGGGAGAAAGGTGACAGGGAAAGGGATAGGGCATATAAGTAGATAATATGAAAACAGCATTTATAATACACGGAACAGGAGGTTCTCCTGAAGAAAACTGGTTTCCTTGGTTGAAGGAAAAACTTGAGTGAGAGTGATATCAGATTTTTGTTCCAAAGTTTCCTACTCCTGTTGGACAGTCTCTTGAGAGTTGGACAGAAGTATTTGAGGAGTATAAAAAACATATAAACCCAGAGACTATCTTTGTGGCTCATAGTTCTGGACCAGCATTTGTACTGAGTATTTTGGAAAATATAGATATTGAGATACAGGGATGCTACTTTGTCTCGGGATTTTTGGAACTTATTCAAATACCTGAGTTTGATTTGGTAAATGAGACGATTACGAGTAGACAATTTGATTGGAAGAAAATCCATAAAAACTGCAAAAACTTCTACATGTGTCACGGAACAGATGATCCGTATGTTCCATCTCACAATACTGAAATACTCTCAGAGAACCTCAAGATAGAGATTGATATGATAGAAGATGGAGGTCACCTCAATGGAGAATCAGGGTATGAGGAGTTCCCATATTTATTAGATAAAATACAAGTATGACAGAAAGTATCTTAAACGTACTGACAATTATTGCATTCGGCTTCTTTACGATAGAGAATCTGATGCAGTTATATCATATCTATAAGAGGAAGAGTTCTTTAGATATATCTATAGTATCTCTATACCTCAGAATAGTCGGTATAAATGTAATTTTCATGAAACTTCTATTCGTTGGAGATATATTTCTGATAATTGGACAATTTAGTCTTGCTATTATATCGTTTGTATATTTAGGAACGGTTCTGTATTATCGTAAAAAGCACTAGGTCTTAGGTCCCACAAAAAGTCTGATAATTCTCATCAAAATCTTTCGGAACACCCATATATTTCTTGGTATTTTTGATGTAAATATAAGGGCTTTTCAGTATTTTGAGAAATCCATGAAATAGTGAAAGATCTCATGCTACAGCAGAATCGAGAGCCTGCTCCACGAGATGATTTCGGGGAATATATACAGGATTGTACTGTTTCATAGATTCTTGCGCACCGAGCATGCCTCAGGACTGAGAAGAAACCCTTTGTTTCCAGATACTGAGCCAGTTTTGAAATCTCTCATCATTGTATATTTCTGTATCTGGGATATTTGTATATCAACCAATAGAGAGAAATGTGTTTGTATAATCTGCTTGAGTGCCTTGCATCCATGAGAGGAGTTCACGAGCAAGTGATTCATCTCTTGAGAGAGGATTATGTATCCCGAGTTTCTGGCACATCATCACCAGCCACTTACTGTGCATATGCTCTCACATAGTTCCCAGTACTTTGTTTCTCGTTTCTTCGTCTATGAAATCACTAAGTGTTGACGCAAATACTGAGAGATTCCAGAGAATGATGTTTGACTGATTCCCAAAAGCGTATCTTCCCCCAGTATCTATCGAACTAAATACTCTCTCTTCGTGGAAGCCATTCATAAACGCGCACGGACCATAATCAAAGGTTTCACCAGCAATACTGGTATTATCTGTATTCATCACTCCGTGAATAAATCAGACTCGAAGCCATTGGGTAACTAAATCTAGTTGAACATCTATGACTTTTTCAAGGAGTCAAAGAGCAGGATTTTGACGTGCCATAAGTTCTGGATAATGTCTCTCTATCGTATAATCTATCAGAGCTTGCATATCGTCCCTCGTTCCAAAGTTTTTAGCAAACTCAAAGGTTCAGATACGGATATGAGAACTCATAACTCGAGTGAGAATAGCTCACTGTTCCACATCTTCTCTGAGAACAGGATTTCATATTTTTATGACAGCCAGACTTCGAGAGCTAGGGATTCATAGAGCATGTATTGATTCAGATATCAGGTACTCTCGCAGCATAGATTTGAGTGTTGCTCGACCGTCTCCTCCTCTTGAAAAGGGAGTTCTTCCAGCTCCTTTGAGAACTATATCAACCAGCTTTTTATCGCTCGTTTCCCATTCTCACAGTAATAAAGCGCGACCATCTCCGAGCATAGTTGGATGTCCAAATTGATGACCAGCGTATGCTTGGGCTATTGGTTTTGTTCACTCTGGGAGAGTATTTCATGAGAGGAGATTATGAGCATTTTCTGCAGGGATAGTTTCTGAGATTCAGAGGTGTTTAGCAAGTTCCGTGTTATACAGTACACATTCTGGATTGTCTGATGGTTCTGGATTTTGGGCAGAGTGAAAGATTGGGGGGAGGTTTTGGTAGGAGTTTTTAAGAGAAAGTTGATTTTTAAGATTCATATTGGAAGAGAATGGAGGTCTAGAGGTAATATTTTATTTTATTTTATTTAGAAAATCAACTAAACTTAAACCTAAAGCGTAAGCTAGATTTATAGGAACAGCATTTCAAATTTGTTTATACTGTTGTCCTTTTGCTCCTTGAAACTTCCAATTATCAGGGAATGTTTGAATTCTAGCACTTTCTCTAATGGTTAGTGGACGAGTTTCTTTTGGGTGACATCTTTCAGTCTGTTTCATTGCAGGTGAACACACTAAAGTTAAAGAAGGTGTTTTCATAGATAATCTTCTTGCTAACCCCGTCTTCCCACCTCCAAGAAAATAACTTCCTGCCATGTACTCTCTTTGTAACTCATCTGATAAATCTTTCCAATATCCCCCTTCTGGGATTTTCTCCATTATTTCTCTCTTTCTTTTTGGGTATTCAACACCAACACTTTTAGGAACATTTTTATCAAATAACACTCCCTTTTTGAATGCATCTGCAACAGTTAATACTTTATTGTATTTTTCAGGAAATTTAAATTTTGTAATGTGTTTTGCTAAATCATTTCTTATTCCAACAAGTATTAGCCTTTCTCTTTTTTGAGGTACCTTATAATACATAGCCTTTAACACTTTTGGCTCTATTAAAGTATAGCCAATATCTTTAATGGATTGTTTTATCACTTCAAGCGTTTTCCCATTATCATGTTTTAATAAACCCCTGACATTTTCTCCGATAAATACTTTTGGCTTAACTTCGTTAATACACCTTGCAAAGTCAAAAAATAGAGTTCATCTAGTATCCTTGAAACCCAGTTTTTTACCTGCGTTAGAAAATGCTTGACATGGGAATCCCCCAGTCACTATGTCTACCTGATTTTCATATTCTGAAAAATCTACATTTTGAATATCGTCCTCTAAGATGTTCCATTTTGGACGATTAAACCTTAAAGTATTACAGGCATTTTTCTCAAATTCATTTAATAAGACATGTTTAATTCCTGCTTTTTCCATGCCTAAAGCCATTCCCCCAGCTCCTGCAAATAATTCAATTGAAGTATACTCTTTTTTTGGTTTTATTTTAATGAATGTCTCCCATTTAGAGTTAAAAATATCATTTGCAATATCGAATTTCAATAAACTTTTTTTATTATATTTTTTTACTGCATCCAACTTTACAGGAACGAGTTTCCCATTACTTGCCCAAGTATTTAAGCGCTGTAGGGAAACATTTAAAAGATTACTCACTTCGAATTCATTTAATAATTCCATATTTTATAATTTAAAATTATTAAATCCTTCATATTTATTGAATGAGAGTAAATAAATACTTGTAAGAAAGTCAGATGATAAATCTTCTAATTCTGTAAATACAGTGTTTTCTTTATTTCGAGTTTCTATATTGTTAACAGCATCTTGGATTACGGTTGGAAGAACAGAACAGAGTTTTTGAAAAGCAAATCTATCATTAGTCACAATTTCATAAAACTTATCAATCGACACTCTTCTGATACTTTCGTTTGATGGTTGTTTTATTTTATCTAAAGTTATGACCCAAGGAATATTTTGACTTTTCCTCGCTATAATTTCGACTAAAAAACATTTTGCATTCCTATCCTGTATAATTGTATTTTGAAACCTCATATATGTTTTTGATCCTGAAGAACCATTCATAGTATTGTGTTTATTCTTCATTTCTACAAAGATTTTATCTTTTAGGTTTACAATATCGTAACCTTCTTCTGGGATACTCCAATCTTTTGAAAAGTATTCGAAAATATTCTGGTGAAAATAACCAATAAGATTCGAGTTTGATTTATCAAGTTGCCTCACTACTTCATTTTCAACAGTTTCTTTATAACTTTGTTCATAAACGATAGAATCAAATGTTAGCTTTACGGGGTCAATTAGATTTTTGTTAAATTTTTTTAAGTTCATCTCAAAACTATATGCATTAACTGTTCTTAGAACATGATTATATAAATCAATATCTGATATGAATTGTAAGTTATAGCTATTCATTTTTTGTTTTTCTGACTTAATAAATCTAGTATAGGACTTTAAAATATTTCTTAAATATAAATATCTTTTTAAAGAAATGGAGTGATAAACTATTTACTAAAAGTATCTTGATTATTTTCTTAAAATCAATTCTTAATATGCCTATTACTTCTACTCATCCCTCATCATCTTCCTGCTTCGCTCCAACTTCGATATTGTCGCTTCGCTCTGCATCTCACTTGTCTTCTTCCCAACTTTCTCCTTTACTTCAACTTTTCACTTTCTCTCCTGCACATTCCTCACATAAATCAATTTATATCGAGACTTACTATTATCTCTCTGCTCTATCTCAAACTTTCCAGTTGCTTTGATGAGAGGAGTAAGCTTCTCAAAACCGTAATTTCTAGAATCAAAACTTGGCTGTTTCTTTTGTATGAGCCCTCCAACATCTCAAAGAAAAGCCCATCCATCTTCATCGGAAAGAGCATTGATACTTGATGATATAAGAGCTATTTCCTTTTCACCGATAGTATCAACACTTCCTGAAGTTCCTTTAGATTCCTCCGTTTGTTTTTTGAGTATTTCGATATATATAAACTTATCACAAGCTACCACAAAAGGATTTGGAGTCTTCTTTTCCCCCATTCCTATGACGAGTTTCCCCGCTTCCCTGAGTCTGGTCGCGAGTCTGGTGAAGTCACTATCAGAGGATACAAGACAAAACCCATGTACTTTCTCACTATAGAGTATATCCATTGCGTCAATAATCATCGCTGAATCGGTTGCGTTTTTCCCCGTGGTATATCCGTATTGTTGTATCGGAGTGATAGCATTTTCGAGAAGAGGTTTTTTCCATTTTGTAAGTCAGGGACGAGTCCAGTCCCATAAATTCTCTTGATAGTAGGATTCCCATACTTACTTACTTCCTCTATCATTTCACCGATATATGTTGAAGAAATATTGTCTCCATCTATGAGTACTGCGATATTGAGGTTGTTGTCCACGAGTTTAAGAGTAATGATATAATTTACTTCTTTATTATTCCTTTTTCTTGTGTAAAATCAATTCTAGTTGAGATTCCTCACCCTTTTGAAGAGTCTTGGAAGATATATTATTTAGATAACTTTCTCTATGTCTATTTGGCAAACACATGATTGGCAACATATGCTTCAGAGATCTGGACAGAGCGAAGCGTATTTTGAAATCAATACCCCACCTAGCCTCCCCTTATCAAGGGGAGGAATTATCTTTGTCGAAAAACGTCAGGTTTCTTTGTGAGAGAAAGGACTTTTTGTTATAGGCTTTGAGGGAGAGATGTCTTTACAGATAGAGCAAAAACTGATAGAACTTTGCAGGAAAGAAAAGTGTTTATTTGTTCAGGTGGAAACTATAAAATATTATAACTCCCCCTGTCTTCGTTCCTCAGACATCCCCCTCGATGAGGGGGAACTAAACTATTCCCCCTCATCGAGGGGGAAACCTGCGGAGCAGGAGGGGGAGTTTTTTTCTGGATACTACAAGAAATTCATTCCTCCTCATACTTGTGTCATTGACCTCACTCAGAGTACAGAGGATATCCTTGCATCGATGAAACCAAAAGGCAGATACAACATTCGTCTTGCTGAAAAAAAATGAGTGGTTGTAGAACAGGTAGAAAAGAATCCTCATAATATAGAGACATTTTACAAACTGATGCTTGATACGACTTCTCGAGATGATTTTTCGGGAAATACACAGCAGTATTACGAAATATTTCTAAAATCTATAAAAGAGTCTCAGCTCTTTTTTGCATACTATGAAGACCAAGTTATCGCTGCAGGTATATTTGTATTTGAAGATGATATAGCACTCTATTATTATGGAGCTTCCTGAAATAAACATAGAAACCTCATGGCTCCGTATCTCCTCCAATGGAGAGTAATAGAACATGCAAAAAAAAGGAGCTGTAAAGTGTATGATTTCCTCGGTGTTACTTCTCCAGATGAAACGAACTCTCCACTTGCTGGAGTGACTCAGTTCAAGAAAAAACTTTCTCCAGATATACGAGAGGTATCCCAATGATATATCTATGTTCACAAAAAATGGAAGTATCGTCTGATTTCTGTTTTGAGGAAATTTAAGAAATAAGAAAAGACCAAGTTTAAACTTGGTCTTTTCTTATGATATTTTACTTTACGTTCATATTTTCAAATGAAGTATTTGTTATCTTCTTTAGGATATCTGCTATATTATTTCCAGGATCATCTGCTTCTAGTGTCTTTTTAATCATATCACGCGTCACATTAAAAGCCTTGAATAAAGAATAATAATATTCTACTGTAGTATCTATTCCTTCGGGGAATCCCTTAATTTCAGAAACCTCTCCTATGAATAAAGGGAATATTTCTATAATCATTTTTCTATATTTCTCAAACTCTTTTGGGTCTTTCTTTGTTATTTCTGTAATCTTTGCATAAAGTTTGTTGGTATTTCTTGAGAGCGCCCCTAAATCTGCTTTAAGTCTACATATATTAGATTGGATTTCAGTTCAATTAAGTCATTGGTTTATTCCTCCATCTCAAATACTATTATACCTTTCTCTTCTTCTTAGTTTTCACGATTCTTTTTTTAATTGCTTAGATACATCGGAATATCTGGAGCTCATAAGCTCTAGAGCTTTGCTTACTTCAGCAATAGATTTATAGTCTAGTTCAAATGGTTCATGATTTGAATCAATATTCTTAATTTCACATCCTTCAGCCATAATATTATTTTTAATAAATTTATAAATACTTACTAAAATATATCATATATTCTTTTTCGTGGCAAATTTCTATATTTCATGTTAAAAACTCTCATAAAACAATTTGAAAATCGTGACTTCCTCGTATAATAGGAGCCATAAATTTTATATTGTGTTCTTTTATTATAGATGTTAAAAAAAGTCCTTTTAGGAATCCTCTGAATTTGCGGAATTATTGGTTGATACGGACTGGTATTCTCGATGAATTTTATATTTACCCCAGAAACAAAACTCGTTGTTACTTTGTCTCCAAACATCTATTTGTGAGATGATGTTTTGTCGTCGACTATTCTTGGATACAAAAGCAATACCGATATTTCTTCTGCTGTTATTCATTCTTCGTGCGATACTGAGACACAGTTTTTGGAGGAGTTTGAGGGAGTTTCGTATTTCTCCTTGAAGTATTTGGGAAACAACTGTAAGAATGCAAATATCATTCTCAAAGTAGAGGGTGAACGTATCCTCAACACAGCTTCAGAACTCAAGATAGTAACAAAATCAGAATTGTTTAGTTTGATGGTTGATAATCCAACAAAAAATCTACAGAAGCTCAATAAATCTCTTCAAAAAAATCTGAAAAAATACCATTTGTACGAAAAGCTTCATACTGAAAAATACGGAAAATATATCAAATATAGAAAAAGACAAAGAAAGTTTCATGAGAGTCAGTACCAATTTAATCTGGTTCAAGAGATACTTTTAGGAAGAGGAACAAAGTATGTTTCTCCTGTTTCAGGAAAGGGGTTTTCTCGACAATTTTCTCGACTTCCAAATGCTGGAAGACCCTACAGAGAAACCTATACTGATGGAATACATCATGGTTGGGATGTTCCAGCTAAGCTTGGAGAAGAAGTAGTAGCTATTGATCAAGGAATCGTGGTGAGAATCGTTGATGGATTTAGTTATGGAGATCTTTCAAGAATCCATTATGGAACACTTTCAAATGATGAAAAATTGAAGAATCTTGATATTCTTAGAGGAAATCAAGTATGGCTCAAAACAACAAAAGGAGAAGTAATATTTTATAGCCATCTGACGGATGTTTCTCAGCATATCGCTGAATGAGATATTGTCTCGAAGGGAACAGTTCTGGGGACGGTGGGGATTACGGGAATTCCAGCAAAAGGGTATGATGATTATCACCTACACTTTGCACTTCATGTCAATCCGTATATTTCTAAAAAGGCAGGAACATATGATTTTTCTGATTATATGCAGTGGGATTGGAAGTTCAAGTGAGAAGGATTTGAATACATTCTCGAGAATCAGAAGGAGATTTTTGACCTATAGATTATGAAAACAATAGTAAAAAATAAAAAAGCATTCTTTGATTACGAAATTGTAGAGTCTCAGGAAGCCTGAGTAGAACTCAAGTGACATGAAGTAAAATCGATTCGATCCTGACAAGTTCATCTCAAGTGATCTTATATTGTCTCGCGAAATGGAGAACTTTTTGTGAAGTCCATGCATATTTCTGCATGGAAAGCTCTGGCGAATAGAGACTCTCTCGAGACAGATAGAGAGAGAAAAATATTTCTCTCTAAGAAAAAAATCATCTACTATACTTCCAAGATGAAAGAAGCGGGGTACTCGATTGCTCCTCTCAGTCTGTACTTTCGCTGAAGCCTCATCAAGATGTCTGTTGGACTTGTAAAATGAAAAAAACAGCATCAGAAAAAACAAATCCTGAAAGAGAGGACTCTCGATAGAGAAGCGAAGATGTATCTCAAGAAAAATT
>Ga0256834_1001391_pt1 | contig 16490 bp, 16 predicted proteins | sample 4281140metaG_FD_190536 | JGI IMG/M metagenome (GOLD analysis project Ga0256834, IMG submission 190536) | Hydrothermal vent microbial communities from East Pacific Rise, Pacific Ocean - 4281-140 | ecosystem: Environmental > Aquatic > Marine > Hydrothermal vents | place: Pacific Ocean: East...
AGCCTTTAGGGCTACCTTCAGGGGAATTAGAGACCTCTCCTTTTTCCTGTACCGTGTATCTTTAATATTTGCCTAGCCCCCATAGATTTTCTTTTGAGCCGTTATAATGGAACTTATAATTCATTTCGGTCTAATAATATACAACCCATCGCTCCCGCTGTTATTTATATTATGCGGGTATTGTACTTCTAAAAAACTAACATTAGAGCTATTAAAGCATGTATCGGGTAAAATATACCAATGAAAATGATTTCGAACAGGCATAAAAATGGGTTTAGTGGCACTTTCTTTAAAGTTTAAAATGCCTTCATTCATTTTTATTCGATAGTAGGAGGTTCCTGAGAACGAAATAGGGATTGGAGTATAGGCTATTTCATCATCAACCATTTCCTTGTTAAAATAAAGCGATTTAATCTTGCGGCTATTGCTATAACTAAGAGTGTAATTTTTTCTATCGCTGTTTACTAAAAGGTATTCTTCACGCTCTCTGTTCGAAAAGGTTTTTTTTAAGGGGTCTTTAAGAACAACAGTTCGGGTAAATTTTGCCGGATACCCCGGATACACATGCTTTAATGCTTCAGAATCGTCATTAGCCCTAAGTACATGCTTACCGGTTAGTAATTTGAACCACTCTTCTTTTATTTTAAAGAAAACAGGAAAACCTTCACCTTCCGAGTATGGCAATCCCTTCCCGTAAATAACAATTTCTGCTGCCTTATAATATTGGTCAAAGAGTACTTTCCAGGAATTCTTACTAATCGACCTGTCAGCATTTAGCACCTCCTTGAACGGAACTTCTATTATTTTTTCATCAGATAAATTATAAACTCCTCGAACACTAAAAATATAATGTGTAAACTTTGGTACTTCCATGCCTTTTTCACGGACAATAGTGGCTAACTCATTTCCTTTACTACCTAACTTTAGATAAACAGAGTCCGCTTCAATTATAAAATAATTTTGAGTAGGGTGATAGGTTACAATTGGCGGATATTTGTTTGGCAGTGGCTCAATAATGTAGTTTTTACTTTTTACTCCGTCTTTTAAATAAGAATAGTTGTTATACTCCTTCTTTTTAAAAGGGACATTTAGATTAATAGTAGTACACTGTTGAAGGATTATTGCAATAACAAAAAGAAGGATTATAATCTGAACCATATTTTGGAATGAGTTGGTCATATACTAATTTCTTTTATTAGAGTTCTTATTTAAAGTTCCAAAAATATCACTAAACCAATCACCCTGTCCCGATGATAAATATCGGAATCAGAATATGTACAAATGATGTCTTTATATCCTATAACTAAACAGGGCTTGCTGAAAAATAATTAAGCCTCTTTTTTTAGTCTAAAATGCAAGACTTTTAATAAAAAACACTAACCCCTTGCACTTAAAAAATCCAGTATCGATTTTTTAAGTTAGTCCTATACATAATTACATGACAACTATATTTTAAGCATATCAATATTAAGAAAATAACAGTCGTTTATTGTCTATAAATAAAAAAAATTCTATTTTGTGCGTTCAATTTTACGATTATGAGCAATCTCCCTGAACAAAACAACAGTAGTATACCTAGAATTACCTGGGGTCAAATCTGGAAAAATTTTCTTATAGTAATTAATTTTGAAAGGGGACTGTTTTTTACCATAAAAGGGTTAATAATAGCCCCCAAAAACACCATTGACAACTACCTGTATAAAACAAGAACCCAGTATGTAAACCCTCTCCGTTTTTTGGTTTTTACTACGGCAATATTTACACTTTTAAGCTATTACATGTACCAATCAGGCAATTACGTTACCAGTGTTGAGTTTGGCGAAGGGGTGATTGCAGGCATGAATCATTCTAAAAATACTAATGACCCTGCAAAAATAGATGATGCCACAAAATCTATAACTGCACAAGATACGATTTCGGATAAGAAAAAGAAAAAAATAAATAGCGTACTGGACAACGTTAGCAGCTCTATGGATAAATTTACTTTTTTGATGATACCAATAATTTCTGCTTTCACCTTTTTGTTTTTTCGAAAAACTGGTTATAACTACGTAGAAAATTTAGTGATTAACTCCTTTTTAACCTCAGTTTTAAATGTTTTTGGAATCATTATGCTTATTCCAATAATCTTATATACTACCATAGGAACTATTGTTTTGCCTGTGGTTAGTATTGGGTTTAATTACTATTTTTTTGTAAAAGTATATACTGTTCATAATTTCTGGGAACATATAAAAGTTATTTTTTCAATTATTTTTTCATATACTTTCCTTATTTTTTTTATGGTATTATATATGTACTTCTTAATGAAATCGTAGGCTAAGGGGTTTGTAAAGAGCCATCTTTAGCTCTATTTTAGCATAACATTGGTAGTTTATAGACGAACTCTATCTGGCATAGCAGGAGTTTAACCCGAAAAATTCATGTGAAATTTCCGCCCAGATAATTTTCTGAAATTTCTTGTTCTACTCTGATTAATTCATAAATCTTTGTAATGAGCATTTAAAGTGTAAGCGTCCGGTATCACCCTATTTTACCAAACTTCTTATTATAGGTAAATAGATATCGAACAGGTTCTTTTCCATTTTTTTCAAATCCTCTTCATAGGTATTCATCAAGTAAATATGATTTTCTTTCATTCCTGTGCCAACAGCAATATCCTTGTTCTCAATATCTCCCTTCCGTACAATTCTAATGGTATAGTATTGAATTTCAGCACCGCTATCATATATAGTGATTTCATTAAAGTCTGAAATTCCAGGGTCATTATATAGGTTCTTTTGACCTATTTCAGCATTTAAATAGACATGAAATGTGCTAAAATCATAATGAGGATTATTATTATCATAATTTCGATAGAATCGCCTGTCTCCTTTATCCAAAATAAAGCTTTTAACGAGCTCAAATTCTTGAACAGAAAAATCTTCAGTAATATCAACAAACTCTTTTTTGCCTGGATTAAACATGTTCATCAGTATAATAAGCCCTAAAATTAATTTCATGGTTACTACTTCTCGTAAACCATAATCAATCTACCCAATCGGCAATAAATAAATTGGTATCGCGGGTTCCTCCATTATTTCGGTTAGAGGAGAATATGATTTTTGTGCCATCGGGCGAAAACATAGGGAAAGCATCAAATACAGAATCGTACGAAATTTGTTCTAAGCCGGTGCCATCTATATTAATCATAAAGAGGTTAAATTCAAACCCTCTATGCCCTTTATGGTTAGAGGCAAATATTACTTTTTCGCCAGATGGGTGAAAGAATGGTGCCCAGTTGGCTTTGCCTAAATCTGTTAATTTTCTTAAATCCGAACCATCGGCATTGCAGATGTATAACTCCATATTGGTTGGGGCTACCAAGCCTTGCGAAAGTAAATCTTTATATTCTTTCTTTTCTTCATCAGTAGAAGGGCGAGATGACCTGAAAATCAGCTTGGTTCCATCAGGAGAGAAAAAAGCACCTCCATCATAACCCAATTCTGTGGTAATTTGTTTTACGTTGCTTCCATCAATATCCATGGTATAAAGTTCCAAATCACCTGTTCTGTCTGATGTAAATACTATTTTATCACCTTGTGGGGAAACGGTTGCTTCTGCATCGTAGCCGGGTTCGTGTGTTAATTGTTTGGTAATGTTACCTTCTAAGTCTGCTACAAAAATATCGTAAGTAGCGTAAATTGGCCATAAGTACTTGCCACCAGGTTTACGTTCTGGTTCGGCAGGGCAATCGTCTCCACCTAAATGTGTAGAGGCATAAACAATGGTGGAGTCACCGGGCATAAAGTAGGCACAGGTTGTGCGCCCTTTGCCGGTGCTTATTAGTGAAGGCCTTTCATTTTTCATATTTGCAGTAGCCACATCAAAATAATAAATCTGGTCACATTCTACATCCCAGGCTTTATTGTTCGATTGAAACACCACCTTGGAATTATCAAAACTCCAATACGCTTCGGCATTATCTGCCGCAAAAGTTAGTTGCTTAATATTTTTAAAATGTTTTTCGTCAGGGTATAACAGGCTAACAACTGAATCTTGAGTTACTTCTGTTTGTTCCGATTCTGACTCTTCTGTTTTATCACTGCTTGTACAAGCTGTAAATAAAACAGCCCCGATTAATAAAAGATAACAGCTTGCTTTTGAATGCATAATTTGGTTAGATTTTGAATGAGTTACAAAGATGGTAAAACTTAGAATAATTCTATTGTTTAACCACAGTAAATTCTACTCTTCGGTTGAGTCTTCGAGTTTCTTCATTATCGTTTGAAGCAATAGGTTTTGAACCACCATACCCTTTGCCTGATAGCCTTTTAGCCTCTATCCCCTTGTCAATAAAGTATTTAACCACGGCATCTACCCTTTCCTGACTCAATTTTTTATTCAATCTGGCATTACCTACGTTATCTGTATGGCCTCCCAATTCAATTTCCATTGTTGGGTTATCTTTCATCATTTGAATCATTAGGTCAAGCTGCTCATACGATTCTTCTAAAAATTCAGTAGTGCCTCGTGTAAATAAAACCAAATCGAGCTTTACAGTAGTACCTAATTCAATGGGTTGCAATATTACATTATGCTCCAACTCTTTAGGATTATCTGTAGCTATGTTCAACTTAACACTATGACTAATATAGCCATCGGCCTCCACCACAAGCGTATAGGAATTGGCTTTAGGCAGTTCAAATGCGAAAGCAGTTGCTAAGGTTTGATTTTCAACATAATCATCTCCTACAATTCTTATCGTAGCTGCTATTGGAGCATTAGTTTTTTTATCAGTAATGGAACCCACTAATTGCACAAAATAATCGGGTTTACTTGTTTTTTCGTTTGCAATTTGAATAGAGTCCATCGGCACTTCAATTTCGTACCCAATAGTTTTAGCCATTTCTGGTATGGGCATATCTTTAAAATGAATATCGCCATAGCCATCGCTATTTTTTGTACTTGTATAAATAGCTAAAGCTTTATCAGCTAGGTACTGGTAATACATTTCGGCTCCTTCTGTGTTTACACTGGATCCCATATTTACTGGCTTCGACCAATTTGTCCAGCTTTCGTCTAGCCTTTTTGATGAGAAAACGTCTTTACTCCCCATGCCTCCGTGCCCATTAGAAGAAAAGTATAAGGTTTTATTATCTGCTGCTAAAAAGGGGGTTACTTCCTGATACATGGTATTTATTTGGTCACCTAAATTTTTTGGCTCCGACCATGCTTTTAGTTGAGGTATCCAAAAACTCACGTACAGGTCTTCCGCCCCTCTTGTTTTAAACGATTCTAATGAGAGGAGCATTATTTTTTTATTTTCAGAGATTGAAATGCTGTGATTGTCTGACAAATTATAGAAGTAACGAACGGTTGAAGTGATTGGCACCGTCCAATATTTAGGTGGGTCAATAGGGTCAACTACTGATATTCCTCTTGATTTTGGAGTTTTTCCATCCAACTCATAAATATTATAGAGGTACATTTCATCTTTAGGCCCAAAACCAATAACCCCATTATGAAACTGGTTGTTTAGCAAAAATCCAATGTTTTGTGGAGCCGACCAGTTACCCGAAGCAGAGTCTAAACTACTATACCAAATATCCCCTAAATCCATTTTGCGACCCACATTTTGAGAGTGATGTGCTCTAATAAAATATAAGGTTTGCCCATCGGGACTCAGCACTGGGTTTTGTTCATCGGCATAGGAATTGAAAACAGGTTCTTTACCCACCAATGAATGCTGGCTAACTCCTTTAAAAGCAACTAATAAGAAGATGGTAAAAAATATTTTCTTCATTTTAAAAATATCCTCTGTTTACAATAGGTCAATCGAAAAGTCAAAAAATAAATGAGCATCATTGCGAGGAACGAAGCGATCTCCATGAAATATTCTGGTTAATTGATGAGATTCTTCACTTCGTTCTGAATGACGTTCCTTTTTTGACATCTTTATTTTTGTTATGATATCCATAACAATGATACTAAATAATGACAATTATTTACTTACAAAAGTGTTGCCAATTATTGAAAACCTCCAAGGTAGATTGGCATCTTCCCCTGCATAATCAACGCCAATTCTTTTGGTTTCTTCTAATTCTTCATCAAAATCCAAACTTCTCGGCTCAATCCAAACTTTGTTACCCATCAAGTTTTCTCCATTAAGTTGCTTATCAATTCCTAATGCTTGCGCCAAACGAGCTGGGCCACCTGTGAGAAGGTTTCCATTTTTATTCATTTTCCTCCTGGTGTACATTTCTTCCAACCCATCGGTTGGTTCAATGGCTCGGATAAGAACGGCATCTGCCAATTCTTTTTTATTGGTAACAACATTGAATAAATAGTGCATTCCATACACGAAATAGACATAAGCTATACCACCCATTTCATACATCACTTGTGTGCGGGGTGTTTTTTTATCAGGAAAGGCATGGCAAGCCTTATCGGTTCTACCATTATAAGCTTCGGTTTCTACAATAATTCCAGCAGTTAAAACACCATTTATATTTGAACAAAGTTTACAGCCAATTAGATGTTGGGCTATTTGTACTACATTGGGGTTTGTGTAAAAAGAAGAAGGAAGTTTTAATGACATCAAATAAAAGCTTAAGACATAATGGTAGTTATGCCGAATGAACTTGCCTAAAATTAACCAACAAAAAAACAAAGGCATCTTAACCAATCAGAAATTAATTCTTCAAATTGTTAAAATGCCTCCATCGCATTAAAGTAAAGGTTATAATTAACAGATTTCTGCCTTCGCAGGAATGACTTTAATTTTAATCATTCGCATATTTATCACTATACTGTTTGTATAATGCTTGCTGTTCCCCATCTAACTGAATAGTTTTTCCATCAATATAAGCGTGGGTTAAATCGTTGGTCATCATATCTAGGGCATCTCCTTTAGATACAAATAAAGTAGCTCGTTTACCTTCTTCTAATGAACCAACTTCATTATCAATACCCAAAATTTTGGCTGCATTTAGTGTAATTGCTTGCACAGCCCCTTCTTTTCCTAATCCGTAAGCGGCAGCTGTACCTGCGTAAAAAGGGAGGTTTCTTGCACGGGCTAACATGCCATTATGCGATAAGGCTACGGTAACTCCGGCTTTCGTAAGCAAACCTGCAAGTTCATACGGCAATTCAACTACTTCATCGCTGCCCGCTAAACTATGTACATTTGGTAATACTACAGGTATGTTGTTTTCAGCTAAAAAAGAAGCCGCATCTAATGCCTCCGTTCCTGCTAACATAACTATTTTTTGAACGCCTTTTTCCTGCCCAAAACGAACCGCTTGCACAATTTCCTTTGCTGAATTAGCACGGATATATAAAATTTTTGAACCATCGAACAGTCCAGTCATTGCTTCCATTTTCAAGTTGTGCTCTTTGCTACTCAACTCTGAATAGCTTTTAGCATCATCAAAAAACGAAACAAGTTCTGCCACTTGATTGTCATATTTCTTATTGGGTTCGCGAATCCAAGTAAATGTGGCAAAATCAAAATGACCGCCCATCGTGCTTGGCCAACTCATATGAATCCCCACATCTGCTTTAAGTACTGCATCTTCCCAGTTCCAACCCTCTAAATTCATCACCGATGAAGTACCAGATATACGTCCTCCCTTTGGTGTAGTCTCTGCTATTAAAATTCCATTATACCTAAGTGTAGGAGGAATTTTACTATCGGTATTATAAGCTACTAGTGAACGAACATGAGGTTTTAATTGACCTGTTTCGTTTGCATCTCTAGTAGCTCTTACTGCACTAACTTCTTCTAATCCTAAACTAGAATTAGGCAAAATAAATCCTGGATACACGTGTTGCCCAGTAATATCTATTACGGTATAACCTGCCACATCAATCTTTGATCTGGTAGCATCGCCTACTAAGGTAATTACACCTTCGTCAAAGCCAATTAATGAATTTTGAATAACTTTCCCATTTCCCAAATGTGCAATACCTCCTTTTAAAAGGATAGCATCAGATTGAGGTTCGGCAGGTTGAGGCAATTGTGCTAATCCTCTTGAAATCACAAGTAGAAAAACTACTAAAAAGCTAAACAAATTACGGATTCCTGTCCGCCAATTGGCGGGAATGACGGTATTTCTATTTTTTATTGATTTAAATCTTATATAATTCATCTTCTTATTGATTTAAAGTGTTTAGGTCAACCGTAAGGTCATCGCAATGGAAAGACTTTGGAATCATACCATGTGACTTTTGAGTTTTGCCTCCGGCTTTTTTTGTTGCCTTCATTTTCTGAATTAATCGAGCTCTTTCCTTTTCAATCCATCGATCCATTTCTGCATCTTTCTGGGCATCGAAATAGATAACTCCATCAATTATGGTTGTTTCCACCTTGGTATAAACAGAAAGTGGGTTGCCAGACCAAACAACAACATCGGCATCTTTGCCTACTTTTAAACTCCCCATTCGGTCATCTAAATGAAGTAGTTTCGCAGGGTTTAATGTCACCATTTTCCAGGCATCTTCCTGACTCATTCCTCCATATTTAACTGATTTGGCCGCTTCTTGATTTAGTCTTCGACCCATTTCAGCGTCATCAGAATTAATGGCTACCGTTACACCTGCATTATGCATAATAGCCGCATTATATGGAATGGCATAGCGCACTTCCCATTTATAAGCCCACCAATCGGAAAAGGTAGAAGCACCTACACCGTGCGCCTTCATCTTATCTGCTACTTTATAGCCTTCTAAAATATGGGTAAATGTATTGATGTTAAAATCAAATTTATCTGCCACCTTCATTAGCATATTAATTTCAGATTGTACATACGAGTGACATGAAATGAATCGCTTCTTATTGATGATTTCTACCATTGTTTCCATAGCCAAGTCTCTTCGTGGTGCTAAGACACCAACTTTAGCCTTTTTAGATAAACCATTAAAAGCCTTCCATTTTTCCTCGTACTCAACTGCACTTGAGAAAGCATCCATATATACTTGCTCAACACCCATTCGGGTTTGCGGGAAACGAATAGATTTTGGATTGGAGCTACGTTTAACATTTTCGCCTAAGGCGAATTTAATATAGCCATCAGCTCCTTTAACCTTCATTTCTTCTGGGCTTGCTCCCCAACGAAGCTTGATTAATGCCGACTGCCCTCCAATAGGGTTGGCAGAACCATGTAAAATCTGTACAGCGGTAGTTCCTCCTGCTAAGGCATTATAAATATTATAACTGGTAGGGTCAATTACATCTCCAATTCTAACCATACCTGAATTTGTAGCAATATCGTTTATAGATGAAGCCCCAATATGTGAATGTTCATCTATAATACCGGAGGTTACATGTTTGCCAGAAGCATCAATTATTCTTACCCCTCTGGTTACTATGTTTTTACCAATTTTTGCTATTTTACCATCGCTCAAAAGAATATCTGTGTGCTCCAAAATACCATCTGCTTCGTTAGTCCAAAGCGTTGCATTCTTTATAAGCAATAGTGTTTCCTGAGTGGGCACTTCAACATTGCCATGCGCAATAAAAGGGTAAATCACTTCTCCTAAAACAGGCTTTTCTTCCTCTTTTTTATCTTTTTCCTTCTCTTCCTTGGGTTCTAAATCACCTGTTCTTTTGGCACTCCATTTAACCCAACTTCCATCAACTAATTGGCCTTTACCTTCCCAACCTTTATCGGTTGTCCAACCCGAAAGTCGAACTAGTCCATCTTCGCCTTGAGGTGAATAATTAAATTCGATTAAGTCTTTACTAAACTTTGACTTCAATTTAATATTAGTGGTATCGTCTATAACAAGTTTAGCAGATTGATGCCCAGCTTTGCCTGACACTTCTAGCTTGAAATTAGTCGAACCTACAGCTAAGTCATACTTACCAGCAAAATCTAATTTTTCCAGCGGCTTAAATTCGTAACGTGTACCTTGTACCCAGTTCTCGAGTATGCTCGATTTTTTATCAAAAATTGGCTCCGAGGTAATGATAAAATTAGCAATTTTTCCTTTTTGCAATCCACCTAATTGATTCGTGGCCTTTAACATGCTGGCAGGCGTGTAAGTCATGGCTTTCAACGCTGCTTGTTCTGATAATCCGTTTTCAATGGCTTTACGCACATTAGGCAGATAGTCTTTTGCAGATTTTAAACCTTTAGCTGTAAACGCAAAACTTACTCCATTAGCAACCAATACTGCTGGATTTGTTGGAGCTAATTCCCAATGCTTCATTTTGGCCAATGACACATCCTTCGCATCAAAAGGATCATCTACATCGTAGGCATCTGGATAATTAATAGGAATAATAAATTGTGCTCCAGTTGCTTTAATTTCATTAATACGCTGGTATTCGTCACCTCCACCTTTAATGATGTATTGCACACCAAACTCGTCTCCAAGTTTATCAGCACGCAAGGCTTCTAGCCATCCTTTGGTATCAAACACCTGAGGCAATGACTGCGACAAAATCCAATGTTCTAAACTAATATCTTTAAACGGACGAGGATTTTGAGCTTTATACCACGTAGCATCTAAATATGTTTGGCGTAAAACAGCAATAAATCCCATGGTTGAAATAGGATATAATTGAGTTGAACTGCCTTTACTAAAAGCATAATTTGCAGAGGCATGCTCGTTTAAAAGCACCTCATTTGCTCTATCGGTAGCCAGTGTAACCAAGGCTCCTGTTCCTCTTGCCAATCCATCGGCCCTGTAAGTAAGTACAGCACCAAACCCTTGTGCACGGAGTGCTTTTGCTTTTTTAGCATCTACACTAAAGTTATTAGCTGCACTGTATTCAGCTTTTATAGCTTGATTACTATTAAATGCACCTTTATTATCGGTTTGCAGTTGTTCTGCATTGCTCCAAGGGCTTTTGCCTCGCTTGTGTTTTTCCGTAGGCATTCCATAATTGGTATAGGGGTCGATAATTGACGGATATACATAATTTCCTTTGAGGTCGATAATGATGTACCCTTTAGGAATCGTAATTCCTGCCCCTACTTGTATCACCTTACCTTCTTTTATAAGAAGTGTGGCGTTTGCAATGGTAGTTTGATAATCGACCACCACCGTTCCGTTGGTTAGTGCATAGGCTTCAACCCGTTCGTCCCGTACATCGTTCCGAGGGAAGGTTTCTTGCGCAACACTTGCAAAAACAGTTGCCAGCATAAGGCAACCAGCTAGTATTATTCGCTTCATTGATAAATTAGATTTAGTTGAAATGGAAAGTTACTAAAAAGCTCCCCTAATTATGGGTGGGTGTAATAACATTTATGTGAGCGGTTGTAGGAAGATAAAATACTAAAGGAGAAAACTTAAACAAATTTACCAATCAATCTTAGACAAGATTAGTTGGCATTAAAATTGTAATTTTATTTATAAATAAACCTACCAAAATTTGAATTATGAAAAATGTTTTTTTAACAATCTTAGCTCTAGTGTTTGTCATTAATTTCGCTTATTCACAAGAATACTTTTCTAAAGGAAGTAATATAATTACCGGAAGTTTTGTTCTAGGTTTCTCTGATAATGATTCAAATAACGATAATGTAAATTCGATATCTGAAAGTAAAACTCTAGGTTTTTCTACAACATATGGTAAGTTTATAAAAAATAATTTATCTCTTGGTATAGGTCTAGGAATTAATAAAAACAGCAATAAATTTAGTAGTATTTATCCCGATAGCACTTTTAATATCAACAACAGACAGTATAATTCCATTAGAACCAATATTTTTCTAAGAAAGCACTTTCCAATTAGCGAGAAATTTGGAGCCTTCCTTCACACAAGTATATTTTATGATTTCATCAGTTCTTTATACTCCACAAAAAGTGATGTATCCGAAAAATCAAATGAAGACACTAGTAACCGACTTGGTTTATCAGCTGGGCTAGGTATATATTATTTTATACACAATAAATTTTCCTTATCGCTTAATGTAGGCTACTTAAATGCTTCTTCACTAATTAGAGAAACTACAAACAGTGTACCCAATAACTTAGAAAACAGAAGATCAACAAGTTTTCAAGTAAGATTTATTAATCAAATATCATTTGATCAATTGTTTACGATTAATTATCATTTTTAAATCAAATTTATCTTACCCAAATGCTTAAAATTTGGATTAGTGTTTGTTGAAAAAAGAAACTATTCAATCTTTGTCTGTTTTGATAATTAATCAAATTTTTATTATACATATTCGACATTTTTTTATATTAGTCTCTACTAATTTACTATGACCTAAAATCCGCAACCATATTTGTAATCTTCTGATTTGTAGCCGATTAGACCTGACAGGTTTCACCCAATTAAGTGATCCGAAAATGGCTATAACTTAGCGATTATCAACAAAAACCTGTCAGGTCTTGCGGATATTAGGTATGACATATATCTACAATTTAGGGAATAAAAAACTTATTGAAGTAGAAATTGTTATTGCATCTGATAAAATACCATTAAAAAAAGATGAATGGAAATTTAATTGGAACAAGCTGATAAAAGATAATGACACCAAGACTTATGTTTTAAGATTAAAGATAATTCTCAAAATATTGAGGGTATTTTACAATTAAGAATTGAAAATGATATGCTAATTATGGATGTAATAGAAATAGCTCCTCATAATTTTGGCTCTTCTAATAAAAAAATTGATTATGTAGCTGGTTGTTTGATCGCATTTGCCTGTAGAGAAAGTTTTAAAATTGAGGAAAACTATAAGGGCTTCTTAGCTTTTACCTCAAAAACCAGCTTGATTGAATGTTATGAAAAAATATGGCGCTATACAAGCTCTGGGTCAAAGAATGTATATAGATGATACAATTGGGTTAAGACTGATAGAAAAGTATTTAAAATAAATTTAGGAATTATGAACAGGCAAGCAAGAAAGAAAGAAAGAAAACCAATATGCAAGTTTTAACAGATAGAATGGGTGTTGGAACCAAAGAGTTTAATAAGTTTTAGGCTATTCTATTAAATAAATCAAAAGAACGGTCAGACGAACAGAAAAAGATGATAGAATTAATGGCTCTTAAATTCAAAATGGAAGACTATTTACGTTCTAAAGACAAACACTCTAAGCTGGAAGGAGACTTCCTCAAAGCCTATTTGACTACTTTTGAAATTAGACAAAATAAGTTCGCTCAATACATTGGAGTTAAACCATCTAACTTGAAGGTGAGCGTTCATTAAATCACGAATTAGCCCTTGTATTCGGAACAATATTTGGTAATGACCCAATGCTTTGGTTAGATATCCAAGACAAAAATAAATTATATGAATTATCAGACATTTCAGCCTCATCCAGATTTAGAATCGCTCATTAGCTGCTATTGGACGTTAGAAGTTCCTGCTGATAATGATTCGCAAAAACAACGGATTGTTCCTGATGGTTGCATTGAAATGGCTTTTATTCTTGGAGACGACATAAAGCGATATACTTCGGAAGATGAATTTATCCTACAACCGCGTGCAATGGTCCTTGGGCAAACCATTGAACCATTTTACATCGAACCAACAGGATACGTGAATACATTCGCAATCCGATTTTATCCATACGGATTTGCCAATTTTGTAGCAATGCCAATTAAGAACTTGGCAAATAAGGAAACGTCAATAGAATTGTTGTTTGGAGAAAAAAACGGCAAAAAATTAGAACAAAAAATAATTGAGGCAACCAATAGTAGTGAGCGGATAGAAATTATAGAAAATTTTCTTTTAGATAAGTTGAATGAAAAAACTACTATAGACAATATAGTAAAAACTACTATTGACGCCCTTTTAGCAACAAACGGAAGTGCTTCAATAAGCACAATCCTCAAAGAAGATTTATCCAAACGGAGACAACTTGAAAGAAATTTTATAAAACAAATTGGCGTTAGTCCAAAACAATTAGGTAAAGTAATCCGACTTCAAACTGCACTTAAAATGTTGTTGAACAAAAAGTCGGGAAATCTGACTGACATTGCTTATGAAAGTGAGTACTTTGACCAAGCCCATTTTATCAAAGATTTTAAGGAGTTTACTGGAATAAACCCGAAAGAGTTTTTAGGTAATGAAAATATGGCACTTTCTACCCTTTTCTACAAATAGTCAGCGTGTCGCATTTTTACAATTTTAGTATTTGCACGTAAGCTAAATTTGTCTTTTCAAAAAAAATAGTACAAAATGAAAAAAACTATACTTTGTACAGCCATAATACTATCTTTTAATATTACTGCCTGTAACAGTCAAGACAAATCTAAAACCGAAACTATTACGGTTGAATCTAACTTAAATCAAAAAACTAACAAAATGAAAAGCCTTATTTCAATGTTTGAAATTCCAGCAACGGATATTTCAAGAGCAGTAAATTTTTATCAAGCAATTTTGGACATTAACATTGAGAAAATGGAAATATCAGGAATGGAAATGGGAATATTCCCATACGAAGAACAAGTGGTTACAGGAATTTTAATGAAAAGCGAAGGGTATAAACCGTCTGCTGATGGAGTAACAGTATATCTAAATGGCGAAGATAATCTTCAAACCATTCTTGATAAGGTTGAAAAAAATGGTGGAAAAATCCTTATGCCGAAAACAGCTCATGCAGACGAAAGTGGTTTTTTTGCTTTGTTTTTAGACACGGAAGGAAATAAACTTGGTCTAAATTCTCCAAACTAAACGGAGTAAAATCGAACGCACAACAATGTATAAAAGCAATAGCGGTACGGGTGTAAACTCGAACCGTTATTGTGTTTAATTCAGTATCTTGTTATGCGATTTAATCCGCTCTTATACTATATAGACTACTTGTCTGATGCTTAGGCATCTACTGCATAGAACAAAATCAAAATCTCATCAAAAAAATGAGCACTTCTAAAATTGAACACTTTATAGACAAACACTATATAAGCTTCCTCAAAAACTGGACGGTTTAGAAGTATAAAATCTTGATGACCTCAATAGCATTTTTTGTAATCTGCTAGCCCCAGCCCAAAAAGATTGCCAATGGTGCAGATCAGAGCAACAAGTAGCCCTGCCTCGAGAACGGCAAATTAATCCCGATAATTATCAGGATGACAAGCTAATTACCGAAATTGAATTTAGTGATTAACAGATGACACCCTATTGAGTTTATAGAATATTTTGGTAATCGTTTTTATCTTTTAAACCCACCTTCTGAATGAATGATTTGTCCTGTAATCCATTCAGCATCTTCACTTGTTAAAAATCCAATTAATTTTGCTGTATCTTTTGGAGTTCCAATTCTACCCATTGGAAATTGATTTAATAATTCACTTTTCATTTTTTTATCCATCCAACCAGTGTCGTTCGGTCCTGGGTTAACCGAATTAATTGTAATTCCTTTTGATGCTATTTCTTGGGATAAAGTACAAGTCAACGTTTCTATAGCTCCTTTCGTAATTGCATACGCTATTTCGTTTGGCATTTGACCAAGTGATTGCCCTGATGATAAATTTATAATTCTACCATTTTTGCTAAAACCAAATTGCTTAACAAATTCAATAGTCAATAAAGTTGTTGCCTTTAAATTGACTTCATAATGTTTATTTAGTTCACTGGCTGTTAAATTATCAATCGTTGTTTGGGTACTATAAGTTGCATTATTTACTAAAACTAATGGAAGCCCTAACCGATTTTTCGCTTCACTAAATAAAATTTCGATTGCATTTTCTTTTGATAGGTCTAACTCTAATCTTTCACATTTTACGCCCAATTCTCTAATTTCTTCTTGGATTAATACGGGTTCATTTTCATTTACTTTCCAAGGCATTTGGTTATCATATTCTGTCCAATAAGTGAAGAAAATGTCAAATTCTCTTTTCGCCAATTCACAGCAAATTTCACGTCCAATTCCTTTTAATCGACTTACTCCTGTTACTATGGCAATTTTTTTATTCATTCGATTTTTTCTTATTTTCTAATGGCTCTAATAATTACTAAATGTAGATTTTCTCTATTGTACCAAGAAACAATCTACTCTTATTAGGCATTTTTTACAATTGTATAACTTAAATACCCTCCTAGGGCAGCAGCTGGTAATGCAAGTAAGTAGGGTATTAATCCATTACCAAAAATTATAAATCCCATAACCATTCCTAAAAACTCAAAACTTAACCAGAAAAAAACCATAAGAAGTATATACTTAGTAGGCTTCAATCCTTTTTCAAGTGCAATTTTCTTGATGGCTCTACCTAAGGCGATGATGGCAATTATTTCAAGCATACTTTTTTTATAAATTAATCTATTCTTAAAAATCCGTTGACAAGGTAATATTAAACAGCCTGCCTGTTAGGTTATTAGGCACTGCAAAATTTTGGCCGCTAAAATCCTGAATCCAAGTATAAGTAACGGCATTTTTATTACCAAGCAAATTGTAAATCCCTAACCCAACTCTAATGTTATCCCAATAAGGAGCTTTCATTATAAATACTTTAGAAAACGTGATATCCACTCGGGTGTAGGCATCTACAGTAAACAAATTGCGTTGGGTTAAATCGCCTGGAGGACCAATGGGCAAACCACT
>Ga0256834_1001392_pt1 | contig 16489 bp, 12 predicted proteins | sample 4281140metaG_FD_190536 | JGI IMG/M metagenome (GOLD analysis project Ga0256834, IMG submission 190536) | Hydrothermal vent microbial communities from East Pacific Rise, Pacific Ocean - 4281-140 | ecosystem: Environmental > Aquatic > Marine > Hydrothermal vents | place: Pacific Ocean: East...
ATCTGCCAAAAGAGATAGACCAAGATTTGAGATAGCTTTGGCAATCAAAGCAAATACAGCATATGGAGCTACTGCCATTATGATATTTACCATATTCATCATAACTTCATTCATTATCTCTATACCATTAACAATCGATTTTGCTTTTTGTCCAACCATCAAGATAGAGATACCAAGAAGTATGGAGAAAAAGATAATTTGAAGCATCTTTCCCTCACCCATAGATGCAACAACATTAGAAGGTATTATATCAATCAAAACAGAGCTAAGTGGTGGAGCCTCTTTGGCTGTAAATGAAGCATCTGAGCTTAGGTTTGCACCTTCACCTATGCCACTTGCTACTGCTATGGAGATAGCTAAGGCTATTGCAATCGCTGTTGTCATAAGGTAGATAGCAAATGATTTTGCACCAACTTTACCCAAAGATTTTATATCACCAATTCCTAAAACTCCAGTTATGAGTGAGAAAAATACTAATGGCACAACAAGCATCTTAAGTGCTGTTATAAACATCGTTCCCATTATATGAAACAGACCTACTATATACTCACTTACGAAACTTCCCTCAACATTTAACCCTGAGGTGTTTATGACAAGTCCGACTAGTATACCAAGTACCATTCCTAAAACTACTTTTGTTGTTAAAGTCATTTTCTTTTTTTCTTGTGTCAATTTTTATCCTTCTTTTTTAAATTTTGTATTTAACCAATAAAAACATTATAGTATTAGCTTATTGGATTTTTTATATTTTTTTAATATACTCCTAATATTTATTTATCTTTAATGCACACATTCCGTAATTGGTTGTTTTGGATCACCCCATACCTTTTCTATAATTGGCGAATAACTTAATCCTTTAGGTAAGTCCTCTAAATGCTCAGGTATCTCTAGCCACTTTATGTGTACTTCATTCTTTTTAATTGCCAATTTTTTTATCTTACAAAGATTGTCTACATATGAGTTTGCAAACTTTTTCAAAAGCTCTTGGTTATTTTTTCCATCATCATAAACTACTAAGTATGCTCTTGTATTTAATGTATGAACACTTGTATCATTCCAAACATAACTTGTAATATCTGACTCTGCATAACTATTTGTATACTCTTCTATAATTCCTAACTCTCTTCTTTTCTTTAATAAAAGCTCTTTATCATATGTTAAAAGTTTCAATCCTTCATAATCATTTAATACCTTTAGTGGTTGTCCTGCTATTACTACAACTACATCTGTTTCATTGTTTTTTAATTTTGTTAAAACATCTCTTAATGTTGTATTTTTATCTTCTTCTTTTATATCTACATCCATAAACTTAGATGAGAACATCTCTTTTACTAAAAATTTTGAGCTTGTGTGTGGACCACTCTTTTTTTTACCCACATCAACTCTTACCCCTTCTTCGATAATTTGGTCAAAAGATGTAAGATTTGAATCTGCCCTGACGATTAGATGAAATTCTTCTTTGTGCAATAGTGCCAATACTTTGAAATTCTTTATTTTATGGTTAGCCCGCTTATCTACTATATATTCTTGAAGTACATCAGCTTGCACGATTACCATTGTTAATTGCCCTTCATTTGATTCTGCTAACTTTTCCAAATTAGCATAAGAACCACTTGATAGTTTAGTTTTTATACTTATTTTAGCATCTTTTGCTACATATTCTACGATATTTTCACCAATCATACCATAAGGACTTTGAACAGTTCTAGCTGTATATATCACAATATCTGGCTTAACCTCTGGTTTAATTATATATATTTTAACAATAAATAATGCAGCAACTAATAAAGAAATTAAAATTAAAATATATCCTAAAGGGAATATACTCTTTTTAATTGATTCTTGTATCATTGGTTCTTGTATATTAGCAAACTCTATGGGAATAGACTTTTTCTCTATTTTATTAATTAAATCACTAAATTTAGACTTATACTCTATGCTAAAATCAATAAAATTTTCATTTTTTAAATTACTTTTTTTACTATAAACTGGAATAATATTAAATTCTAAAATTTCACGCTGTTGCTCTTTTATCCATGCTCTCTCTTTTGTAAGCCATTTTTTATCATTTATGCTATTTGAGCAGACCAATACACAAGCCTTTATCTCTGAAAAAGCTTGATTTAATTTTTTATACTCATCAATTTTTTGCTTCTCTCCATTTAATAAAAATACCTTATAATTATTTATTTCAAAATTTTTCACTAGAGTATTTATCCACTCTTTATCTGTGTCATTGTAATTTATCAAAATATCATATTTTGATAAATATTTTGTCAACTCAATTGGCATTTCACGATTAAGATAGCGAGTATAAAGCCATTTTAATAACCTCTGTAGACATTTATTTGAAATTTTTACATTTTCATGAGTTATATTTTTAGTAGATGCATAGTCGCCATTGTATATTAAAAGTTTTAGATATGCTCTTAAAAAATCCCTATCTTGAACTTTAAAAATATCTTTTGTTATGTTATCGATAAATTCATTTGGATTTTTATTGTATTTTTCAATGTCAAAATATTCTTCCTCTTTTAAGCTAATTATTTGACAAATAAACTCTGCACATTTTTTACTCTTTTGTAGTGATTCATCAACTTTTTGACTTTTAAATGTTGTTAAACTCTTATTTTTTAAATCATCAATTCTTTCATCAATTTTTGTATTTAACTTTATCTTCTCTTTTTGTAAATCTTTTATCCAAGTTTCTAAATGAGTTTCTAACTTATTTTCAAACTTTTCAGACTCCTTAAATTGATGATAAGCACCCTTAAATGTGCCATCTTCATTGATAAACCAATGTTGTATAAATTTGTCTAACTTACTTTTATCATCAATTTTTTTCTCTCTAGTCTCTGTGCTATCATCAATAGAACAAAGTATATCACTATCTTTTTTATAAACTAATATCTCAGGTTTATTATGTTTTTCATAATGTGATACAGCCTCCTCATACTCCCACTCTGTACCAGTTATAGGTTGTTTATCTGTCTTTTTGCCTTTATAAGTAGAGTCTAAATCACTTCCAAGTGTTGACCACAATATAAATATAACAAGTTCAGTGCTAGATGGATTATCTATCCCAGCTTGATAGGAGCTTGTTGAAACAAGAGGTTTATCTTCCCAAAATATCCACTCTATTTCATAATGTTCTTTATACTTTCTTTTTAATTTTTTTAAAATAATTCCTGTTATATCTCTCTCTTTTTTTACATCCGATGGAGAAGCTATAAATATTTTAATTCTTTGCATATGCTATGTCCTTATATCATGAGGTTATAAAAATAAAAAAATTAACTTATTTTTAAGCATACTAACCCTCTTATCTTTTTAACAAATCTACCAACTCACCCAATATTAACCAATAAAAATATTATAATATAAACTTTTTGGATTTTTTGGATTTAATCTATAAAGATGGATTGATACTATCCCATGTTTTTTTGCACTTGGTAAATAGTTTAATCCGCTAGGTAATTTATGCTCTAACTATTCAGGCATATCTAAGCATTTATGTAATATTAAATAAGAGCTTTATTTAATAATTTATAAACATAAATAACACAAATCTAAATAGTTACAATAACAAAAAAATTATTTTTCTCTAACACAACGAACATAAGAATCATTTGCATGAAGATAGTAGTGAATACGACCATCATAAAAATAAACATACCAAGCTCGACCCAAATCACCGATATAAAGTGTTGAAGTCCAATAAAGTCGAGGAGTTACATTTTTAAAAGCTCTATTTATAGCAGGTTTAAACTCTCCAAAGTCCACTATACTTTGAAGCTCCAATAAAGATGGTAATCGCCAATTATCATAACCTGCAAAAGATAAATTTTCACAATACTTTTTTGCATCTTCAAAATTTAATCTTACAGTTTTGCTTGCATTATCATCTTGCCAAAAGAGGTTGGTTGTGCTATCTTTAACAACATCTCCCTCTCTTACAAAAGATGCCATTAAAATATTAAAACTTATCATAATCAATACAATTACTTTCACTAAAAACTCCTATAATTTATTATAATTGTACATTAGAGTTTGTATGATTTAGGTAAAAAAATGTGAATTTTGCTCTTAAAATGGAAGGAATTTGAGAATATATCTCAACAAAATGGTGCGACCGGGGAGATTTGAACTCCCACACCCGAAGGCACTGCCCCCTCAAGGCAGCGTGTCTACCGTTCCACCACGGTCGCACAATGATTATAGAAGCCTAAAAAGACTTCTATAAATTTTTTAACTATCCAAGATATGGATTAGCATAAAGAGCGATTAATGCAATTACAAGTGCATAAATAACCTGTGCTTCAATCATCGCCAATGCGATAAACATCGTAGTCATTAACTTACCGCCAAGACCTGGGTTTCTTGCAGTTCCTGCAATTGTAGCAGCAGCTGTATGACCCATACCAATAGCACCACCAAGTGCAGCTAAACCAAGACCAACACCAGCAGCTATCATTGAGTAAGCTTTAAGTGTCTCATTTGCAACAGCCTCTTCGCCTGCAAATGCCGCAGTTGCAATAGCAACTATCAAAAATAGAATTTTCTTCATGAGAAATTCTCCTTATAAAAATATTTGTTTTACAAAGTCCGTTCGGCTTGCGTATCCCTACTTATCACTTTGCGGTGGTATGTTAGCCAAATAAGATTAAAAATATGGTTAAAGTTTCTCAATAAATCCCAACTCTACTTTATGTCCTTTTTGAGCTAAAATTTTCACCTTAACTTTATCATCGATATTGACAATATCTGTAACTTTAGAGACTCTTTCATCTGATAATTTTGAGATATGCAAAAGTCCGTCTATTCCACCTGGAAGCTCTACAAAAGCACCAAAATCAACTACTCTTTTTACAACTCCGTCAAAAACTTGACCCTCTTCAAACTGTACAGCATCTCTATTTGGTTTTTTTGACTCTCTTTTTTGGCTAGCAAGCTCTCGTATATGCTCACATGCAGCAGAGACTTGAACTTTGTTTTTACCCTCAACTTTTACACTTCCACTCGCTTTATCAAGATCTACTGAAACTTCAAACTTCTCAATAATCTTTTTTATAGTGGCTCCAGCTTGTCCGATAATCGCTCCAAAAGTAGAAGGATCTAAATCAAAGATAGACTTTGAAGGGAGAGCATTTTCATTTAACTCTATCTCATCATTTGCTTTTTCCATGATTTCAAGTATATGAGCTCTTGCAACACTTGCTTGCAAAAGAGCCTCTTTTAAAATCTGTTGTGAAATACCACCTAGTTTTATATCCATCTGTAAAGCTGTGATACCATCTTTGCTTCCAGCTACTTTAAAATCCATATCTCCATCGTGATCTTCTAATCCCATTATATCTGTTAAAATTGCATATCTATCGTCCTCTACAATAAGCCCCATAGCAACACCAGCTATAAGTTTTTCACTCTCAATTGCAGCTGCTCTTAAGGCTAATGAACCACCACAAACAGTAGCCATTGAAGATGAGCCATTTGACTCTAAAATCTCAGATACAAGTCTGATAGTTTCTGATTTTGGTAAATTCAAAGATGACTCTAATGCTCTTTTTGCCAAATTTCCATGCCCTAACTCTCTTCTTCCAGGAGGTCTTAAAGGTGAAGCTTCTCCAACTGAAAATCCAGGAAAATTATAGTGAACCATGAAATTTTCATATTGTGGATCTTTTTGTGCTAAAAGGTCGTACATTTGAGCTGCTTTACCATCTCCTAAAGTTAGAGTTACCAAAGCTTGTGTTTGACCTCTTGTAAATAGACAAGAACTATGAACTGATGGAAGTATATTTGTTTCAATCTCTATATTTCTAACATCTTTTAATCCTCTTCCATCTGCACGGATACCCTCATCAAGTATCATAGCTCTTACGATATTTTTCTTATATATATTTATCATATTAGAGATTAGTTCACTGCTCCAACCCTCTTTTGTTGCTGTATCGTCGTTAGAAATTGTTTTAACAATTGTTTTTAATCCAGAAGCTCTTTCACTTTTTGCCATTTCACTTACAGCTGTTTTAACCTCTTGTTTATAAAACTCATCTATATAATCTAAGATAGAATCTTCCAAAAGTTCACTCTTATACTCAACACTAGCAAGAGGTTTTTTAAGTGCTAAAAATCCCTCTTCATAAGCCCTGCTTGCATTTTCAATCTCATCCCCTGCAAGAGATAGTGCCAAAATCATTTCATCATCACTAAGCTCATTCATCTCTCTAGTTGTCATGACACTCTCAGTAGCACTCTCACCCATCATAGGCTCAAAGATGACTTCACTATGTGTAGTTGCATTTGTTTTCATCTCTATCATCAAAAGCTCATCCTTAGTTCCAGATACAAAAAGATCTAATGAACTTATAGCTAACTCACTCATGGTTGGATTTATAACAAAATTACCATCAACTTTTCCAATACGAACAGCAGCAACATTTTTATCAACCTCAATATCTGAAAGATATAAAGCAGCTGAAGCTGCATTTAAAGCCAAAGTTTGTAAATCAACTTCACTATCTGCACTAAGTACAAAAATCACAATTTGAGTAGGACAAGCATAACCTTTTGGAAAAAGTGGTCTTAAACTTCTATCTATCATTCTTGAAGTTAATATCTCAAAATCTCCAGGTTTTGTCTCTCTTTTTATATATCCGCCAGGGATTTTAGCAGCTGCATAAGATTTTTCTATGTAACTAACAGTTAGAGGTAAAAAATCATCATCTACTTGATTATCATCTCTTGCAACAGTAGCCAAAATAACTGCATCCCTCTCTCTAACTAAAACAGCACCACTTGCTTGTTTTGCAACTTTATCTATCTCATATATCTCTTCTTTAGAACTCAAACTTATTTTCACTTCACAACCCATCTACTTTTCTCCTTTAAATGGAATATACCAATTACTTTTTTCTAATATCTTCTTAACTTTTTTATTTTTAATCTCTTCTAACTCTTTATAATAGTAACTTACCTCTATAAAATCCTTAATTTTGTTATTTGTATAAATCTTATCTACTTTCATCTCAAGATTTTGATAAAGATCTTTTGCAATCATAGGAGTTGCCAAAGAGACTTTTTTAATTCCAAGTCCCAAAACCGTCTTCAAAACACAAAGTGTAGAAAATCCAGTTTCACAACCCTCATCAATCAAAAGAACATTTCTATCTTTTATATCACACAAAGCTAAAGAGTTTCTATAAAAATATTGATAATCAATAAGCTTATTTTGATAAGTTCTTTTAGCCTCACCATAGATATAATCTAGTGTAATTCCAAAACTATCTACCAAATTATGGTGAATTACAATCTCCTCTTTTTCGCTTACCATCGCAACTTGACACTCATCATTGTTTGGAGCATATATAGCCTCAACAAAAAGAAGATCATAACCAAGCTCTAACTCATTTGCGATAATCTCAACAATAGGAACTGAACCACTTGATAAACACAAAAGAACCCAATTTTCAGATTTTGCTGTATCTTTTGGTAAAATCTCTAAAAGCTTTCTTGCTGCATCTTCTCTATCTTTAAAAAGATAGTTTTCAAAATCTAAAACATCTTGCATGTGCATCTTCTGGAAATTGCTTCATAATCTCTTCATCACTAAAGCTAAATTTATAGTTAAAAATATACTGCTTCAAAACAGTATAAGCCTCATTTATCTCTCGCATATTACTATCTTCTTGATTAATATCAGGATGATGTTTTTTTGATAACTCATAATATCTACTTTTAACATCTCCAAAAGAGACTAAAACAGGAAGGTTTAAAGTCTTTAAAGCTTTGTCTATTTTTATCTTCACTTTGCTAAAGCTCCTAAACTCTGACTCATTATAAGAGTTTTTATATCATTATCAAAAAACCTAATTCCAGCTCCAACAAAAACATTATCACTCTGTTTATTTAAAAAGTTATCATATCCACCATAAATATCTATATGTTTCAAAAAAGTATATCTAGCAGATATTTTAGCTCTTGGTTTATCTCCTCTTATATCATTGACTGCATTAAAATCGTAAATTTGAGCACTTGTTTTAAGTTTGTCATTTAAAAAATAATAATCAGCCCCAGCACCCGCTGTATTTTCAATAAGACCTGTTCTTAAAACCAAATCATCATATCTTTTCGCAATTTGTGCTGAAAATAAAAACTCCCCTTCTTCATGTGTCTTAGGTTTAATAAAATTACCACCTGCATCTAATCTTGTATAATCGCCTGTATTTGCTATCTCAAATTGAAATCTTTTTGTATCACTAGGAATATAATCAAATGAGATAAAACCTTTATTCGCCTCATCTTGTGTCATATATTGCTGATACATAGCAATCTCTAACTGTACTTTATCAATTGTATTTAAGAGGTTATCAACTTTAGCAAAAGTTTCAGTTCCAACATTAAAAAATGAGTTTGCAGAGTTTATTGCTTTATTTACAGGCTCTTTGTTTTCGCTTATTAAAGCTTGTATTTCATCTTCAATCTCTTTAAATTTAGCGGTTAATTCTGGTACATTTGACCTAATTTGCGAACTTGTAAATTTCAAATCTTTAACTAATATATCAAGATTAGTCAATATGGTAGGAAGTTTGCTATTGATATTTTCTGCTATTTTATTAAAACTTTCTCCTGAACTTGTAAGTTTTACAGCCATCGCATTAAAATTATCAGCCGTTTTATTTAGTCTATTTAACTGTGTAAAACTTTTAAGCTCAGTTGTAATGCTCTCTAAATTAGAAAAAGTCATCTGTAAAGATGCTTTTGTATCTCCACTAAAAAATGCCCTGAGTTCTTTTGTTAAAGCCTTAAATTCAATAGCCGCTTCCGATATAGCATTGCTAGCATCGTTAAAATCTTTAGATGCTTTTGAACACTTTAGCTCATCTCCATCTTTTATAAACTCTTCACTATCACCAAGTGTCAAAGCTACATACTTTCCACCAAGCATAGACTCTTGTTCTGGTTTTAGGGTTGAATCTTTTGGAATTTTCATACCTTCATATAAAAATATATCTGCACGAACTTTATTAGCCTGGATTTTTAAACTTTGAATATATCCAACATCTATACCATTTGCTTTTACTTTTGAGTTTATATCCAAACCTACAACATTTTCAAAATCTGCATAAACACTATACCCTTTTTTGGACAAATTTTGAAATGAGCCAACTTGAGTAGCCAATAAAAAAAGAAGTACCATACCTAAAAATACAAAAATTCCAACTTTTGCTTCACTACTCACAAGCTACTCCTTAAGTTCAAAATTTTTCTCATTTTTAAGCTCCACTCCACCAATATTTGCTAATTTTACATAGAGATAAATCCCTCTTTTTGTAAATGATTTTGCACCCCCACTTGTCAAAATTGGAGTAACACTTTGTCTAAAACTAAGTTCATAATCCCAACAGTTTTTCTTCATTCTCCAACCAAAACGCCACTCTTTTGTAAAATCCTTACCAAAATCATAATCCAATCCCATAGAAAAACTATATCTTCTATCTATCTTTCTTGAGACATCTGCTGTTAAAAAATTAACATCATCGACTTTTGGCTCTTTAGTGTATGTATGGTTAAGCCGTATATTATTATAAGCATCATTATAATATAAACCCGATTGTATCTTTTTTAACTTTTTATACTCATGAGAGTAGATTAATGTGTTTTGCAAAGTAAGATTTTTAGAATACTTATAAATTATCTCATTTTCTAAATCATCAAAGCGATCATCCTCTTTTTCAAGATAGATATTTTGCCCAAGTCTATGAATTAAAAAATCAAAACCATCTAAATCATAAAAATAGTTATTCATCTTAAATAGAAGACTCTTCTGTTCAAGATTAAAAGGGATAAAATCAGCAAAATATCCACTTCTTTTATCAAAAGATGGAACAATATACGTAGTTCTTAGCTGCATATTATGTATAAAATTTTTATGTTTTTTTGACAGATCTGAACTTAAAGATATATTGTGATAATTACTAAAATAGTTTGCATCTTCAATACTCTCATTTGCATCTTTATAATTTACCCTAGAGTAATAAAGATTTTCAGAAATTGAGAAGTTTATAAACTCATTAAAAAATCCCTTACTAAATATAAAAGGGAGAGATATCTCATGTTGAGTTGCTCTTAAACCTCTTTTTCTGTAGCTATTTTTAAACTTATAATCAACACCATATAAAAAATTATCTATAGGCAAATTTTTAATAAATCTATGATATTGAAAAGATGGAAGTGTCTGCAAAGTATCATCATTATCCAACTTTTCAGTATCGATAAAATACTTTGCATAGAGCCCAGCATAGTGTTTATCATCTGCAACATAATAATTTAATTTTGAAGTTACAAGTTTATTTACAGCCAATGGAGAGTTATGTTTTAAGTTAATATAGTCAATATCGCTTAAATTTGTATAGTCTAATAAAAGAGCATTTTTATACCCATGGTCTTTTATATATCCTCTTAAAAGCTCAGAATTTTGATACTTTATCTCCAAACCTTGATGAGTTGAATTTTTAAGATTGTGCCTTATCTTATAATCTTGTTTTTCATTAAATATACCATAAGTTACAGAACCAAAAGAGTGATTAGTATCAACAAATCTAAGAGTCGAATAAAGCCCAACTCCTCTATCTAATCTAAGTTGAGGAGCAAATGTGATATCCCAATTTTTATAAGGAGCTATAAAAATTGGCTGAACAAACAGTAAATTTTCAGAATTTTCAAAACCTATAAGTGGTCTTAAAAGCCCAGATTGCCTAGTTGTAGATGTAGGAAATGCAAACCAAGGAAGATAAAAAACAGGCACATCTTTTAAATAAAATGTCGGATGATTTAGTGTAACATAATCTTTGTCACTTCGATAAACTCCCTTTTTAAATCTAAATTGCCAATCTGGATTTTTTACATCACAACTCGAAATGGATGCATCTTTTAAAATATACTTTTTTTTATTGGTTACTGCACGATTACTTTTTATCCATAAATCTGACACATCATCATAAAGAAAAAGTTTATCCCCACTAAAAAAATCTTTTTTAAAATCGATTTTTAGATAATCATTTTTACTATATTTTGAATCTTCGCTACTCACATAAACATCACCAATAAGCTCAAGCGTCTCATCTGTCTGATTGTAGATAATTTTATCAGCAGAAAAAGTAGAGTTTTGATTATAAATCACCACTCCACCTTCTGCTATTACTTCATCTTTGTCACTATAAATAGATGGGGCATAAACTTCATAAGTCCCCAAAAATGAATTTGCAAAAGTAGAACTTAAAAAAATTAAAAAAAGAGTAACAACTCTAAACATCTACAACTAATGTTGAGGCTACCCTATCTTGCCAAGTGAGACGAATCGGGGAAAAAAGTGCTACAACAAAACCTATATAAAAAAGCATCTCACTAACTATTCTCATAATTGATCTAGAAATAGCTTGTCCAAGAGTTGGAAGTCCAAAATACTCAGTCTCTACAACTCTAATCTTCATAGCAAGTTTTCCCAAAGTTGCTCCATACATATAGACAAAAACCGCCTGATATATAAACTTAACTACCAAAATATAAGGCAGAAGAGTTTTAGTATATGCAATCAGCTGTTCATTTGATTTAATTTGTGAAACTTGATCCCAGAAAATAATAGCAAACAAAAAAGTTATTATAATCTCATCTATAGTAAAAGCTAAAGTTCTTTTACTTGAAGATGATAACTCTATCTTTTCATTAGATAGTTTTTTTTCAATCTCTTCTACATTCATCTTAATGCCTGATATGCTATGTCTGTTCTATAATGTTTCCCTGCAAAATGCACCTGACCTGCCATAAGATAAGCTCTATCTCTAGCCTCTTTTATACTCTTTCCAATTCCAATACACAAAAGCACTCTTCCTCCCGTTGCATAAAGTTTTCCATCTTCTTTACTAACTCCTGCATAAGAGATATGAGCATTTTGTTTTAACTCTTCTAAAATAATCTCATCAACAATTATCTCAGATGCAATTGAGCTTTTATAAGGATAATTTTGACTAGAAATCACAACAGCTACACCATACTCATCTCTCATTTTAATATCTAAGCTCTCCAATTCACCATTTGTCGCTTTATAAAAGAGATCAAATACAGAACTTTTTATAAGTGGCATAAGAACCTCACACTCAGGGTCACCAAATCTAACATTGTACTCAAGCACTTTAACTTCACCTTTTACTATCATAAGTCCCATAAAAAGTACACCTTCATAAGGCATACCATTTTCCTTCATGCCTTTTAAAGTAGGTTTTACAACTTTTTCTTCAATCTCTTTATAAAGTTTTTCATCTATCAAAGGTGTAGGTGCATATGCTCCCATACCTCCTGTATTTGGACCTTTATCACCATTTAAAAGTCTTTTATGGTCTTGTGCTGCTGGAAGAAGTTTATAATTCTCTCCATCACAAATAGCAAAAACAGATAACTCATACCCATCTAAATACTCTTCGACAATTATACTAAGTCCAGCTTTTCCAAAACTCTCTCCACTTAACATATCTTTCACTGCATCTTTTGCCTCTTTTTTATCTTGGGCGATGATAACACCTTTTCCACCACAAAGTCCATCAGCCTTTATAACTATTGGAACACTAAGGGTGTCTATAAATTTAGATGCAACTTCTAAGAAGTTAGTCTCTATAAACGAAGCTGTTGGGATGTTGTATTTTTTTAAGAAGTTTTTCATAAAAATCTTTGAACCCTCTAACTGACTTGCAAGCTTTGAAGAGCCAAAAATGTTCAAATTATAAGCTTTAAAAACATCAACTATACCATCAACCAAAGGCGCTTCAGGACCTACAATTGTTAAGTCAATAGAGTTACTTTTAGCAAAATTGGCAAGTGCTTCAAAATCACTTATATCTATATTTTCACCAATCTCATCACTCGCCCCATTTCCAGGTGCAAAAAAAATCTTTGTTACTTTTTTATCTTTTTTTAAAGCAAGTCCAATAGAGTACTCTCTACCACCACTACCTATAATCAATACATTCATAAATTACCTAGTTAATAAAATTGTATAGTATAAACCCAAGTGGCCGTTCCATTAGTGATGTAGCCCCAAAAAGCTAAACATTTTAGGAGTGACACTCTCTTTAGGGGCGACATAAGCCGCCACACACCAAGAGCATACAAACTCCAACTACAAATACTGTGTCGGACTCTCGTTTTATGGTTCTCAAACCACTCAGGCTGAACCCAATTATAGTACATTTTTTCTTAAGTTATATAAAATCTCTATACATGAGGCAATGGTCTGTTCTGGTGAGATTATAAATGGCACATCTAAGGGCATAAACGAAGCTGTTTTATCTCCAATTACAATAGCCGTGTAACTTTTATCCCAATTAAATATATTAAAAAAACACTCTATTGTGGAAGGTGATGAAAATATTATAAAAGAGTTTTTTGGTGGAGTTTTTAGATTGTTACAATCCCCACAAATCGTCTCATATACCACTACTTCATCTAAAATTACTCCTGCATCTTTTAAGATAGAGTTTAAATTAGAAGTGACAACTTTAGCTCTTAAGAAAAGAGCTTTTTTACCTTTTAAAAGTTTTTTAATCTCTTTTGCAAAACTATCTCCATAAGAGTTTTTTGCTTCATAAACAACCTCTCCACCTCTTTTTACTATCTCTTTTGAAGTTCCACTTCCTATAGAAAAAGATGGTATTTTTTTCCAATTACTATTTAGTTTATCAACTCCAATAACACCATTTTTAGAGCTAAAAATAAGAGCATCATAAGAGGAAAGATTAATTTTTTTTGTAAGAAATTTTATAAGAATAACAGGGAGATTTTCTGCCCCTTCATACTCTTTTTGGCTAAGTATAAGTATAGGAGACTCTACTCCCACTCAATAGTCCCAGGTGGTTTTGAAGTTATATCATAAACTACACGATTAATGCCATCAACTTCATTTATAATTCTACTACTCATCCTCTCTAACAAATCATGAGGAATATGAGCAAAAGTAGCTGTCATACCATCTACTGATTCAACCATTCTAACACATACTGTATTGTCATAAGTTCGATTGTCACCCATAACCCCAACACTTTTTACATTTAAAACTACAGTAAAAGCTTGCCAGACTTTATCATAAAGTCCACTCGCTTTTAACTCATCTTGCATTATAGTATCAGACTCTCTAAGAAGTCTAAGCTCATTTGCAGTAACTTCACCCATAACTCTTATAGCAAGTCCAGGGCCTGGAAATGGATGTCGTCCTATCATATCTTTTGGAAGTCCAACTTCTAAACCTAGTTTTCTAACCTCATCTTTAAAAATTTCACGAAGTGGCTCAATAAGCTCAAAACTCATCCAATCTGGTAAACCCCCAACATTGTGATGAGATTTTATAGTTTTAGAAGGTCCTTTTACAGAGACAGACTCAATAACATCAGTATAAAGAGTCCCTTGAGCTAAAAACTCTATTCCTTCATGTTTTTTAGCTTCTCTATCAAATACTTTTATAAATGTCTCTCCGATAATTTTTCTCTTTTTTTCAGGGTCACTAACACCTTTTAAATTTTCTAAAAACTCCAAAGATGCATCTACTGTGATAAGATTTATCTCCAAACGACCAAACATCACCTCAACTTGTTCTCGCTCATTTGCTCTTAAAAGTCCATTGTCAACAAAAACAGGTATCAACTGTTTTCCAATAGCCTCATGTAAAAGTGTTGCAACAACAGAGCTATCAACCCCACCACTAACCCCACATAGAACCTTTTTATCTCCAACTCTCTGTTTTATCTTTGCTATCTGCTCTTTTGCAAATGAACCCATATTCCAGCTAGCTTTGATAAAGCAGATATTTTTTGCAAAATTCTCTAATAGTTTTGTTCCATGTTGTGAGTGATAAACCTCAGGGTGAAATTGAAAAGCAAATATCTTTTTATCTACATTGGCAATTGCAGCATATGGAGAGTTTTCACTTCTAGCAACTCTTTCAAAACCATCAGGAAGCATATCAACCCTATCTCCATGACTCATCCATACTATCTGTCCACTTGGAGTATCATCAAAAAGTTCACACTCTAGCTCATCTAAAAACTCTAACTCAGCTTTTCCATACTCATGGTGATCTGCTGCTACTACAACACCACCAAAATGTTGACAAATAAGCTGCATCCCATAACAGATACCAAGAATAGGAATATTAAGCTCATATATCTCACTTTCAGGATGATAAGCATCTTTAGCATATACAGATGCTGGACCTCCACTTAAAATAATGCCTTTTGGATTTCTAGCTTTTATATCTTCTATCTTCTCATTGTAAGGGAGAATCTCGCAGTAGACTCCACTCTCTCTTAATTTTCTCGCAATTAATTGTGTATATTGCGACCCAAAATCTAAGACGATTAGAGGGACTTGTAACATTTGGTACCTTTTTTACATTTTTACAAAACTATACCATAATAATCATTTAAGAAAACGAAACAGGGTCTATATCTATCTCAACATCTCTCATCTTGCATCTTAGGGCTAACTCTAAAAGTGCTTTTGGAGAAGATGAGCGAAGCAGAACTTGAAAACGAAATTTATTAGCGATTTTACTAATTGGTGCTTCTCCAAAACCTATAACCTCAACATCTTTTAAATCCACCAAACATATCTGAAGCTTCTCTAAAATCTCTTTTGCCTTATAGATGTTTTTATGACTTATTAAAAACTTCATCAACTTTTTATAAGGGGGATAGAGATCTTTTCTATATGGCAATTCATCTTTTAAAAACAGCTCATAATCTAGCAAATAGTGCTCAAAAAACTCTCTATTGCTTGTCTGGATTATAACCTCCCCCTCCCCTTTTCTCCCAGCTCTCCCTGCTACTTGAAGTAAAAGAGACAAAGCTCTCTCTCTAGATCTAAAATCAGCCATTGCTAAAATTGTATCAATCCCCAAAATAACAACAAGCTTGATATCGTGATAATCATGCCCTTTACTAAGCATCTGAGTGCCTACCAAAACATCAATCTCTTTATCATTAAAGGATTTCAATGCTTTTTTTAACTTTGTCTGTGTGGTAATCTCATCTCTATCAAACTTTTGAATAACTTTGTTAGGAAACATTAAACTAAACTCTTCTACAACTTGTGCTGTTCCTATACGAGAGCTTTTTAATGTATCTTCTTTACAACTTGGACACTCATTTGGTATTCTCTGGATATAGTTACAATAGTGGCACCGAAGAGCATTTTTCTGCTTGTGAATACTCATACCAACACTGCAAAATGGACACTCAACAAATTTCCCACACGAAAAACAGTTTAAGTATTTGTAGTTTGCACGAGTTGGTAAAAAGATTATAGCTTGATGATTTTGCAAGAGTGTATTGTGAAGCCTTGTATAGATCTTTTCATGTATATCTTCACCCTCATTTACAAAACTTATCTTTTTTGAACTATCAAAAAAAGTCCCCCTAAGCCTAAAATATGGAAATTTATGATA
>Ga0256834_1001393_pt1 | contig 16483 bp, 21 predicted proteins | sample 4281140metaG_FD_190536 | JGI IMG/M metagenome (GOLD analysis project Ga0256834, IMG submission 190536) | Hydrothermal vent microbial communities from East Pacific Rise, Pacific Ocean - 4281-140 | ecosystem: Environmental > Aquatic > Marine > Hydrothermal vents | place: Pacific Ocean: East...
CCTCAAGGATGGGAGCCTTTGACTCGGGGGAAAGCTTGTCGAGAACCTCCCTCACGAACTTAATCTCCCCCTGGAGGGCAAGCCCTATCAGGAGCGACTTAAGGGCCTCAAGGCTGACCTGCGGGGCCATCTGAAGCGCAACGTCGACGAACTTCTCGTAGGTTCCCTCCGGAACTTGGGCCTTCTTCAGGTGAAAAGCAATCGCCCGCATCGCCTCCCCCAGCCAGTACTCACTTTTAAGCTCCGAGAGAACCTTTATGGCGCTCCCGAATTCTTCCCTCCTCAGGTGCTCCTTGAGTATGTTGAAGGCCGCTATCGAGTGCCAGGGCTCCTCGTCGAGGGACTCCAGTATCACGCGGGCCTTTCTAATCTTGCCCTCATGGAGGTAAACGTTGAGGAGCTTCAGAAGGACGTCGCTCTTTTTCACGGGGTCGCTTATCTCGGTTGCATAGAACAGGGCCTCATCCGCCTTTCCAAGCTCTATAAGCCTGAGAACAAGTTCCTCAAGAAGCTCGTCCTTCAGAGGGGATGGGAACTTGAGCGAGGACTCGTAGGCCTGATGAAAAATTTTCTCGGCGGCCTTTGAACCTGTTTTGCTGAAGAACGTCCCAACTTCGAGGAGGGCCTTAACCAGCAGAACGGGGTTTTCTATCTTCGCAACGGAGCTTAAGGCTCGGGAAAACGCCTCCTTATAGAGGGGATTCTTGGCGAGGTGCATGTAGTAGCCAACCCTCGCGTACGTAACGGCCCGAAGGTAGGGGTCCTCAATGTTGCCGGCAAGACGGAGAACTTCCCGGTACACATCTGCCATGTTCTCACACCAGAAGTAGTTAAACGGTGAAGCACTATTTATGGGTTCCGCCAAAGGTTAAAGAATGACTCGTCAAAAAACGAAATCACCCGAGGTCGTCGTAAACCACGCCGACAACTTCTCCATCGTCTAGTGAGACGAAGCTGACCTTAGTTTTCTTACCTGTTTTGGGGTCAACAACAACAAAATCCGGCTGGATAAGGTATTTGCTCGTCGGCATCTTCCACACGTCGCCATAGTGAACGCGAAGCTCCCTCAAAAACTTTCCGGGGTCGCGTTTAATAACCGTCGCCATACCCATCACCACTATTATCTACTACTTCATTGTATAAAAACCTTTCTGATAGACATTCGTTAAAAATAATATCGACAATCAACGAAGAGAAAGGTTCAGGCACAGGAGGGAACCAATGGGAACTCCGATTTCCCTCGCTATTGCGGGACACTTGGCCTTGAGGAGGAAGAACACCCTTCCGTCCCCCAGCCCGCTGAGGGTCTCGAAGTTGGCCTGACCCTTCGCAATGACGACGTCAACAGAGCGGAAGAGCTTTCTGAACTCGGGAGAGGAGTACTCCAGAGGGGTTCCAGGGAGGCGACTGCCGGTGGAGACAACCGTTCCAACCTCGTCAAAGCCCGCCTCCAAGAGGTCTTCAACCGTCGCGTCGTTTATTATCGGACCTTCCTTAGCCTCAACGAAGACTTCAACGCCGGGGAACTCTCTGAGAAGGGTTTTTATAAAGAGCAAATCGAAGTAAATCTCCCCGCAGTTGTCGGTGAGGTAGAGGAGCTTCCCTCCCTTTTCCAAAAGGCTAAAGAGGTTTTCGCTGTGGTCAATCAAAAGCTCCTGGGAGAGAACGCCTCTGATGTCCTTCTCAAGCCGTTCCGGAGTGTAGCCGGTTGAAAAGTCCACAACGTTTCCGGCTATGGCGAGCTTCAGCGCCGTTCTCAGGTCAGCGCCTTCGAACTCCGGCAGAAGGCTGCGGGCAACTTCGTTTGAGACCCTTTTGTACTCCTTGAAGGGGTCGTCGTTTCCGATGAACTTGTAAAGGCCCAGAAACAGCAAACCTCCGACAACGGCTGGAATTGATTCCTCAGAGAACAGCTCCGCCGCCCTTTTCAGGGAAAAGAGCATGGCCTTCTTACGTTCTTTTTCTCCCTGGAGGCTCATCTCAACTATTTTCTGGCACTGATTTATGGCGCAGGCAACGCACTCGTGATGAATCCTCATCCGCAACCACCGGGGAAAATATAGAAAAGGGCTTATAAGCTCTCACCCGAGCATCTCAACCTGCTCAAGCTCCTCTGGAAGCTTCCTCTTCTTCTCGCGCTCCCTGATGATGAGGTACTCGTAAACGGCTATCGGCCAAATCATCTCTCTCACCTCCTTTCATTCCTTTCCCGGATTTCAGTGCTATTTATCAGCTTAAAAACTTTTTCAGAGCTTTTTTCAGCAGGAATGACCTTTTCAAGTCTTCACTCTCTCAAAAAAGGCCCCAAGATGAAGTTTGGGCTTCAATGAACATAAATGTTCTCCAAAAAGGGTCAAAACACGGCCGATTTTTAAAAATGAATACAATTGTTCAACAACTGACCACCCAACCGTTTATAAACTTCTCAGCCGTGATAGTAGCGGTGGTGAGATGGCATTAGAAAGGCTGGGAAAGGCCCTGAACAACGCCCTCAGAAAGCTCGCCCGCTCGAGTACAGTTGATGAGGCCACAATCAAAGAAGTCGTGAGGGACATACAGAGGGCACTTCTGCAGGCGGACGTTAACGTTAAGCTCGTTCTCCAGCTCACGAAGAGAATTCAGAAGAGGGCGCTCGAGGAAGAACCGCCGGCGGGCGTCAGCAGAAAGGAGCACGTCATCAAGATAGTCTACGATGAACTCACCAAGTTCCTCGGAACCGAGGCCAAGCCCCTTGAGATAAAGGAAAGGCCAACAATCCTGCTCATGGTGGGCATTCAGGGGTCCGGCAAGACTACAAGCGTTGCAAAGCTTGCGAGATACCTCCAAAAGAGGGGATACAGGGTTGGGGTTGTCTGCTCCGATACGTGGCGCCCCGGAGCGTATCATCAGCTCAGGCAGCTCCTCGACCCATACGGCATAGAGGTCTTCGGGGACCCCAACGAGAAGGACGCCGTTAAACTCGCCAGGGAGGGGGTTGGACACTTCAAGGGAAAGGGCGTTGACGTCATAATAGTTGACACCGCCGGAAGGCATAAGGAGGAGAGGGGCCTAATTGAGGAAATGAAGCAGATAAGTGAGGCGGTGAAGCCCCACGAGGTCATACTCGTCATAGACGGAACCATAGGCCAGCAGGCGTACAATCAGGCGCTGGCGTTCAAAGAGGCGACCCCGATAGGTTCGATAATAGTTACCAAACTCGACGGTTCCGCCAAGGGTGGCGGTGCGCTCTCAGCCGTTGCGGCAACCGGTGCCCCCATCAAGTTCATCGGCGTGGGGGAGAAAATAGACGACCTGGAACCCTTCGACCCCAAACGCTTTGTATCAAGGCTCCTTGGACTCGGAGACATCCAGGGGCTTCTGGAAAAGATAGAGGAGCTTCAAAAACAGCAAGAGTTCAAGGAAGAGGACCTCGAGAAGTTCCTGAAGGGCAAGTTCAACCTCAAGGACATGTACGCCCAGCTCGAGGCGATGCAGAAGATGGGGCCGCTGAAGCAGATACTTCAGATGATTCCGGGTCTCGGGTACTCGCTCCCCGACGAGGCCATAAGGGTCGGGGAGGAGAAGCTCAGGAGGTACCGCATAATAATGGATTCGATGACCGAGGAGGAGCTTGAGCACCCGGAGATTATAAACTACTCCCGCATAAAGAGAATAGCCAGAGGCTCCGGCACGAGCACCGCGGAGGTCAGAGAGCTTTTAAACCAGTACAACCAAATGAAGAAGATGTTCAAGAGCATGAACAAGAGGAAGCTGGCCAAGATGGCCAAGAAGTTCAACTTCGGGGGGTTCGGGATATGATTGAGGCCTTCGTCCTGATAGTGGTCAAGCCCGGAAACGAGGAGAAAGTGTACGAACAGCTCCGGAAAGACCCGCGCGTTAAGGAGGACTACAGGGTTTACGGAGAATACGACATAATCCTCCGCGTTGAGGTTCCAACCATAGAGGACCTCGACAGGTTCCACGATGAGGTGCTCAGGAGGATTCCAGAGATAGAGATGACCGAGACCCTGATTGCCAGCACCTACCGGGGGTGAAGCTTTGAAGTGGGTCGCGACCATCGACCTCGAAACCCTTGAGGTCGAGGCCGACCCGTCCTTTAAATTCAAGTGCATTGAAAACTGCGGAAGATGTTGCTACGAACTCGAAATCCCCCTGCGGGACGAAGACGTAGCAAGAATCGAAGAGCTGGGCTACAACGCCTGGGAGTTCGTTGACTATGAGAAGCTCTTCTACCGGGGCGACAAATTTCTCGGATACGCAATAAAGAAGAGGCCCTTCGATGATGCCTGCGTGTTCCTCGACCCCGAGACGAAGAAGTGCAGAATCTACCCCCACAGACCGCTCGCCTGCAGGCTGTATCCCTTTGTTTTCGTCAAGAACGGTAAGAAAATGGAAATATACGTCAAAGAAGATTCCTTCTGCCCGGGAATAAATCATCCTGAGGGTGAAAGAATAACCAAGGAGTTCATTCTAAGGGAATACGGGGACGTCATAGAGGAATACAGACGAAAGGTGCTCGAGAAGTGAAGCCAACCGAAACATATTTATACATTTTCTTGTTAAACAAGTGGCACACGGAGGTGAGGGTATGAGCCAGCTAAAGTCCGTGCAGGAGAAGCTCAGACTCGTCAGGGTGTTAAGGTTGCTCAAGAAGACATACACTTACGAGGAGCTGTCAAAGATTACGGGACTGCCGATAACGGTCCTCAACAGATACGTGCGCGGCAAAGTTCTGCCAAGTGCCGAGCGAACCAGGGAGCTGCTGAAGCTTCTCCTCCCGTACATAAACATAGAGGAGGAGGTCAGAAAGCGCATACGCTTCGATGAGAGGGGGTTCTTCGATAACATGCCGGTGCTCAGCGACACCGCACTCATGAGCCTCATAGCCGAGGAAGTCGCCGGGAGGTATTTTGACAGGGACGTGGACAAGGTCCTAACGGCCGCAACGGACGGTATAGCCCTGGGAGTGCACATAGCGAGGGAACTCGGCGTTGATGTCGTCTACGCAAAGAAGAAGAAGGAAGTCGGTGTGGAGAAGTTCTACGAGGTCAGCTACGTTCCAAGCGCTTCGGGTAGTGTAACAACACTCTACCTCCCCCAGTGGGCGCTGAAAAAGGGCGAAAAGGTCCTAATCGTTGATGATGTAATAAGGAGCGGTGAGACCCAGAAGGCCCTCGTGGAGCTTACAAGACAGGCCGGTGCGAGACCCGTCGGGATGTTCTTCCTCATAAGCGTGGGGGACATAATAGACCGCCTGAAGGAAGAGTACGACTTTCCAGTCGAAAGCCTCCTGAGGCTGGAGTGATATGAAGGGGTTTATCTACAACGCCGAGGGACTAAGCGTTCCCGTGGAGTTCGTCCCCGGCGTTCCCTTTCACTTTGAATGCTCGGAGGAGGAGTGCGGAAAGAAGGTTGTTATAGAGGGCACCGTTTTTGAAGTTGAAGAGGAGGAGTTCACAAGGGTACTCGAAAGCACTATAGAAAACAATCCCGACTTTGAGAAGCTGAGGGAAGTCGCCTCGAGGAAATACGTTTTTAGAGGCAAAATCAACGGAAGATACGTCGAACTTCCCGTTGAAAGCTTTGAAGACTTTGCGAAGAGGTTTCTCAACGAGGTTCTAATCCTCAAGGGGTAGGCGCGGTTCCTCCTTAACCACCTGCATGGCCACGCTCGTGTTCGTCTTCTCAACCCCATCGAGGGACAACAGCCACTTCACGAAGCTGTTCATGTCCGCCCTGTCTCTGAACTTTGCAATGACGAAGATGTCGAACTCCCCCGTTATATCGTAAACCATCATGGCCCTCTTTTTCTCGGATATCTTCCTCTCTATCTCCGTGATTTTTCTGCCCTGCGCTTTAATCCCTATGAGGGCGGTCAGGCCGAACCCCAGGCGTTCATAATCGAGTATCGGCGCGTATCCTTTGATAACGCCCTCCTCCTCAAGGCGCTTAATCCTGTTGTAAACTGTCCCGACGGCGACGTTCAGCTCCCGCGCTATCTCACGGTAGGAGAGGCGGGCGTTCTTTTGGAGGAGGGAGATAATTTTGATGTCCAATTCGTCCACCATAGCACCTCACCGCTTCGAGTAAACCGTAAACTTTAAATATCCTTCCCTTTGAGGGATTAGCGGGCAGTGGACCGGTAGCCTAGCCAGGATAGGGCGGCGGCCTCCTAAGCCGCAGGTCCGGGGTTCGAAGCCCCGCCGGTCCGCCATTACAGCCCTTTCTGACGAAAGCGCTGGCGGAAAAGATGCGCCTTTTTGGGGATTGCAGGTTTTGGAAGGGGGTTTCTATTGGATTTGTTCCACTCTTGGGGTGTTTCACTCTAAGGAATGCGCCCGAAGGGCGCTGATAGGAAGTTGAAACTATCTTAAGGAGTTTTTGTTGTAGTGTCGAACTCTGTATGAACTTGCTTTCTCATTAGTGCACGACTGACTTCTTGCTCTTTGGTGAGAAAGCAGCTTTTCGCCAGCCTTTTCCAAAGGCTGTTTGAGGCCTCGCCGCCGAGAAAAGCAGAACCGTATCTCGCGGTACAAGAGGTCCGGGGTTGTGATTTAGGGGGAGGTTAGCCGAGTCCCGTTGTAAAAACTGTCCAGCTCTGGTAGTCCGCTTCAATCAGAACCTCTATCACGTCCTCGTCTCCATAGCGAATTTCCCTCACCGTTATCTCCCTCTTAACTTTCCCCTTAACGACTGCCTTGTGAACTTCTCTGGGTAGCTCCTCAGTGACGGGTATTATCCCGTCCTTTACGTATATGCCCGCCAGTTTTCCCCTCTCAAGGAGGAACCCCTTTACAGGAACGACTACCTCATCAAAACTTACATCGAATCCGGAACCCCTAACGCGCTCAACCCCAACTGTCATGTTAATCACCCATGTGTAAGTTTTCTATTACATATTTTGCCCTCTTCCTTTATAAGCTTTTCTGACCAAAAATGTGTAGAAAAGGGCGGTTCAGTAGTCCACTTCGCCTTTCTCCTTCAGCTCGAGGTACATCCTCCAGCTGAGAACTGGCTTTTTAGCGGCGAGAACGTCGTCAATGCGCCTCACGGCGGTGTTGTGCGGTGCACTCTTGACGACCTCAGGGTTGCCGTAGGCTTCCTCGCTTATCCTCTTCAGAGCCTCGACGTAGGCATCGAGCTCCTCCCTGCTGACGGTTTCGGTCGGCTCAATCATCAGGGCCTCGTGGACAATCAGCGGGAAGTAAACAGTCGGGGCGTGCAGTCCAAAGTCGAGTAACCTCTTCGCCACGTCCATCGCGGTAACGCCGGTTTCCTTCTTCATTGGTTCAGCGGAGAAAACGACCTCGTGCTTTCTAAGCTTCTTGCCTGGCAACTCGTAGCCCCTTGTTCCCAAGAGCTTCCTAGTCAGGTAGTTCGTGTTGAGAACTGCCATCTCGCTCGCGTTTCTAAGCCCCTCCCTTCCCATTATTTTGAGGTAAACCAAGGCCTTCACCATGACCGCGAAGTTGCCGTAGAGTTCCTTTACTTTTCCGATGCTCTTTGGAACGTTGTAGTCAAGGTAGTAGCGGTCGTTCTCCTCGTCGTAGCTCACCAGCGGAACCGGCAGGTAGTCCCTGAGGAAGTCCTTGACGCCGACCGGACCACTACCCGGCCCGCCTCCACCGTGCGGCGTCGAAAACGTCTTGTGCAGGTTCAGGTGGACTATGTCGAAGCCCATGTCTCCAGGTCTGACCTTTCCGAGGACGGCGTTGAGGTTTGCTCCATCGTAGTAGAGAAGTCCACCCGCTTTATGGACTATCTTCGCTATCTCCAGTATCTCGTCCTCGAAGATGCCGAGGGTGTTGGGGTTGGTGAGCATTAAGCCGGCGGTTCTCTCGCTCACCGCGTTCTCAAGGGCTTCCAAGTCAACGGTTCCGTTCTCGTTTGAGGGGATTTCGATTACCTTGAAGCCTGCCATCGCCGCGCTGGCCGGATTCGTTCCGTGGGCCGAATCCGGAACGAGCATCTCATCCCTCTGCGGTTCGCCGTTGTCAAGGTGGTAGGCCCTTATTATTGAAACACCGGTGAATTCGCCATTCGCTCCCGCCGCCGGCTGAAGGGTGAAGCGGTCCATGCCGGTTATCTCTTTGAGCCACTGCTCCAATTCCCACATTATCCTAAGCGCACCCTGAACGGTTCTCTCGTCCTGATACGGGTGTATATAGGCAACTCCGGGGTGACCGGCAATCTCCTCGTTTATTTTGGGGTTGTACTTCATGGTGCACGAGCCGAGCGGGTAGATTCCGGAATCGACGCCGTAGTTCATCTCGCTTAAGCGGGTGTAGTGCTTCACTATCTCCGGCTCGCTCAGCTCCGGAAGGTTGAGGGTGCTCTTCCTTTTGAGCTTCTCCGGGATTTCGACATCAACGTCCTCAATCGGCTTCGGCAGGGTGTAGCCGACCCTTCCCTCGCGGGAGAGCTCGAAGATGAGGGGTTCGTCCCACTTAGCCTGGCGGAACATTCAGGCCACCTCCTTGAGGGCCTCGATAAGGGCATCAACCCATTCCTTTCTCGTCGTTTCAGTTGCCGAGAAGAGTGCGGTCTCGCCAAGCTCCGGGAAGTGCTCCCCGATGTAGTAACCGCCGTGTATTCCCCTCGCGAGAAGGGCCTCGTGTATCTCGCCGTAGGGCCTTTCGAAGCGGGCAGGAACGTCCTTGAAGTAGAGGCCCTCGAAGGGAATCTCGGCAACCTCGCTCAGCCTTCTCTTCAAGTACGCGGTGTTTTTGAGTATGACCTCGCCGAGCTCCTTCAGGCCCTTCGGTCCGAGGCTGGCCAGGTGTATGGCGGAAGCAACGGCAACGAGTGCCTCGTTGGAGCAGATGTTCGACGTAGCTTTAGCGCGCCTGATGTGCTGTTCCCTCGTCTGGAGCGTCATGACGAAGGCCCTCTTTCCATCGGCGTCCTTCGTCATTCCTATTATCCTGCCCGGCATCTGGCGGATGAGTTTCTTGTCGTCCCTCACCGCGAAGACCCCTGCCCTCGGCCCGCCGAAGTTCATGGGGTTGCCGAGGTATGAAGCCTCGCCAACCGCTATGTCCGCTCCAAGCTCGCCCGGCGCCTCGAAGATTCCGAGCATCGTGGGGTCGGCCCCAACGACGAAGTAGGCTCCAGCTTCCTTGGCGATCTCGCCTATCTCCCTCACGTTCTCCTCGACGAGACCGAAGAAGTTGGCCATCTCGACGTAGACGCCTGCCGCGTTTTCAACGGCTTCCTTGAGCTTCTCGATGTCAATCTTACCGCTCTCGTCCCAGGTAACCTCGACTATCTCAAGGTTCGCACCGCGCGTGTAGGTCTCGATGACGGCCCTCTTCTCCGGGCTTATTGCCTTCGGAATCACGAAGCGCTTCCTCCTGCCCCTGTGGAGTCTAACTGTCATCAAAGCGGCCTCAGCTATCGCCGTCCCCCAGTCGTACATCGAGGAGTTGACTACAGGCAGGCCGTAGAGCTCGGCCATCATGCTCTGGTACTCGAACAAAGCCTGGAGCATCCCCTGGCTTATCTCGGGCTGGTACGGAGTGTAGGCGGTTAGAAACTCGCTCCTCTCGATGAGGTACTTAACGTGGGCCGGGACGTAGTGGAAGTAGGTTCCAGCTCCAAGGAAGCTCGGCATCTCGAGAACGGTTTTGTTCTTTGAGAGAACTTCGTTGAGCTCGAGGAAGACCTCGTACTCGCTTTTTCCCTCGGGAAGGTTGAACTCCTTGACCATTCCTTTAGGGACGTCGGCAAAAAGCTCCTCAACGGATGAGAATCCTATCTCCTTCAGCATCTCTTCCCGTTGGGCAAGGTTGGGAAGGTAGTGCCTCCCCATTGCAATCACCTCGAAACCTTAAGATGGTCGTTGAAAGTTGGAGGGAGGGCATATATGCTTTGTGCTTTCGGGAGACCAGAAAAGGTTGGAAAAAGAGAATCAGCCGGTAACGCCGACGTCCTGGAAGAACCTCTCCATAAGCCCGGCGACGAGTCTAATATCGTACTGCATGGTCTCGTAGACCGCCCACTGAACCTTGGTGTAGGTCCTGCCGTCCAGGGTCTTGAAGTTGCTCGGTGAGTTGGGGTCGAAGTTGGCGTGGACTATTATGTTCCTCATCGACCAGCCGTCAACGGTGCTGTCGAGCCAGTCGCTCTTGTCAACGTGAGTGTATATGTAGACGGTATCGCCCGGAACGGTGACTTCCGTAGGACCGATGAGGTTCGGGTCTTGGGCGTACTTCGCTATGAGGTGGTGGTCTTTATCGTAGATTTCCACGTATCCGAGGGTCTTTCCGTAGAAGTTCTGCATGTCTATGTCAAAGAAGACCAGCGTAATCGAGCTTGCGCCGAGGAACTGAAGCTTGAGAACACTCCAGTCGCCCTTCTTGAGTTCCTTTGTCCAGAAGTATGGCCCGAGATGCCCGAGCGGTCCCCAGAGGTTGATGTCCTTTCCGGTGGCGTAGGCCATGTAGCGCCAGGAGTTGTGGGCGGCGAGGTCAACGTAGGCCCAGGCGACGCCGTTGGCGAGGCTCATGTGCCCGTTCTCGTGGGGCCCGCGGTAGATGTCCTCACCCTGGATGAACTTCTTCTTTTCTTCCGGAATCTGCCACCACTTAATCGGGGTCAGGTTGAGCGGAACCCTGCCGTTGAGTATGTCGTCGGCGACTATCGGCGAGACGTTGTTCTCGACGAAGTCGTGAGCATCTTCGGCGTACTTGAACTCCTCGAGAACCTCGAAGAGGTGGGGTGTATTGTGGGCGATAATCATCGAGGCGTCCTCAAGGATGTGAACGGTCCTGCCGAGGTAGAGCATGGCCCCGGTGTAGTTGCCCTCCTTCCAGAGCTGGACTGCCTTTTCGTAGAGCTCCTGCGCTTTATCTGCCGCTGAAACGTCGTGACCCGTCGCTATGTCCGTGACGAAGAGGCCCGCGTGGTCCATCGGGTCTATAAAGTGGAACTGGCTCTCGAGGGTGTAGGTCTTGCCCCCGATTGTAATGGTTCCCCCAAGGTAATCCTCGTAGTACGCTCCATAGAGGAGCTGGTATTCATATTTCATCAGGATTTCACCGAGCTTGGGGTCGTCCTGGTAGACGGCCTTTATTGCCATATACGTGAGCCTCTGGTGGACGTTCATTTTATCGTCTAAGCTTGGACCGTTGGTAGGCCAGGCCGCCGCGTACGTGCTGAACAGCATCAGGGACGCGACGACCACAACTAAGAGTGCGGCCTTCCTCATCGTATCCCCTCCATGGTGCTGGCGAAAAATAACTGGAGCGACTGATAATAAAAAATTTTCGATTGACAATGGTTATATAGAAACACTTTGCAATAACAGTGTTGGCATAGTCTCAGGGAAAACTTTTCCACATGGGGCAAAGTTTAAGACGTTCTAAAAATTCTTCAACCGGGGGTGAGCCTATGATAATCGCCTTTGACTTCGATGGGACAGTGGTTGACAGCTATTCCTGCATTGAGGAGGCCTTTAAGAGGGCACTTGAAAAGCGCTACCGCTGGCTCCCGGGAAAGTCCCTGTGGGCGAAACTGCTGACCAAAATCGAGCTTCAATTTGAGAGACCGACCTTCGGCGGTCACAAAAAGACTCACAGACCTCCCTTCTTTCTGAGAACGAAGTTCTTCGAGACGTGGTTCATCGAGAGGGCGAAGCTTAGCAGACCGATTGACGATGCCCCCGAGCTACTTAAAAAGCTCAAGGAGGAGGGGCACACGGTCATCTCATTCTCGGCCGAAGACTTCATAGACGGCATGAAGGTCAAACGGCTAAAGATGGCCGGCCTCTACGACCTCTTCGACGACGTCATAGTCTTCGGGCGTGAGATGACCCTTGACGAGGCCTTTCGGCTCGTCCGCAAGAAGTACGGCGACGAGACCTTCATATGGGTGGACGACAAGCCCTGGCGCTTCATCGGGCGTGGAGATGAGAACACGGAGTTCGTGTGGTACTACTTCCCGTTCACGGCGAAGTTCGTTGAAAAGAACCGCGAGAAGCTCGCGTTAATCCCGCACCTCCACGTCATAAGGGACCTGTGGAGCATCTTTGACGTTATTGAAAGGGTGCGGCAGGAGATGGGGTAAAGTATTTTTATCCTCCGTCCCAACTTTATTCTGGTTGATGGGCATGAGGAACCCGCTGAAAAACAGGGTGCTCGCACTTGTGCTGGTTCTGTTTGCACTTCTCTTAGTCCTATCCGTCAGTCCCTGGTGGAGGGACATCATGGGGGGCGTTGAGCCCCAACCTCCCAACGTGAGTGCAATATACCTAGGGACGAAGGCGCCCGGCGGACACTGGCAGTTCATTATCAGCGACAGGTTACTCAGCGACTGCGCCGTTGGTTACGTCTACAACTACACTCCCAACGGAGTTCTTACGGTGTACGAGCTGGACGGAGGAACTCTGGCTGCGTTGGGCTTCAAAAATACCACCGTGAAATGCCGCGGGTTGCTGACTTACGGCTACCTCGCCGTGAACTTCACCCAGAGACCCGATGTCCTCTCGGTGGACTTATGGGTGAGCAAAAGCTCAACGAACGGCAGGGACGTTTACTTCGTTGAGATTGGCAACTGGAGGTTTGTCAACGGTTCTTACATCGGATACACGGCACCCCCGATGAGCAACAACTACATGCTCCTTAACGTGAGTGCCGTTGAGGAGATGGTCAACAGGACGGGAATACACTACGTCAATCGCCGCTGAGGTACTCCAGGGTGTCTTCTATGAACTCCTCTACGTCTTCTTCCCCAACCTCCTCAAGTTTCAGCCTGAACTCATCCCCAAGGTTCCACCTCACGGCGACCTTTCCCCTGCTGGTCTCAGCTATGATTAGGCCGAAGGGCGCGTCTCCCATCCAGTGATGCCGCGAGAACTCAACTACGAAGCCCCTTCTTTCAAGCTCACCCAGTATCTCTTCATAGGTTCTGGCCGGACCGTAGGGACTACGGGCGAACCCAATATAGGCCATTTTTACCCACCAATGTTACCTCAATGGACGGATTTAAAACCTTTTCGGTTTTCCTAACAAAACTTAAAAGCCGGGCCTTCCAAGGGGTAATCATGAGACCGCATCCCATTCCGGAGAAGGCGCTCAAACTTGGGAGGAATCTTATAATAGCTGACCTTCATCTCGGTTACGAGGTTGCAATGGCAAAGGAAGGTTTTTACCTTCCCAGGGTTTTCCGCGAGGTCGTTGCAAGTCTCAGGTCTCTCCTCAAGCGTGAAAAAGTTAAGAGACTCATCATAGCCGGTGATTTAAAGCACTCCTTTGTGCCCGAGTGGAGGGAAAAGAAGGAGCTTAGGGCATTTGTAGAGGAGGTTTCTCCCCTCGTTGATGAAGTTGTTCTCGTCAGGGGAAATCACGATGTTGGGGTGCTCTGGCTGAGGGAACTGGGTGTTGAGGTCGTCGATGAACTTGAACTTGGGGGATGGAAGGTTGTTCACGGGCACAAACCGGTTGAGGGGGACAGGTTTATAATAGGCCACGAGCACCCGGCGATAAGGCTCAGGGATGAAGTGGGGGCCGTCGTTAAGGTTCCCGCGTTCCTCATTGGGGAGAGGCTGATAGTCCTTCCAGCCTTCAGCCCTTGGGCCTACGGAAACGACGTCCTGCGGGAGATAGTGTCTCCCTACCTGCGCTTTATGGACACGGATGAACTCGAAGTGCTCGTTCCCGCGGGGTCCGAACTCCTGAGCTTCGGAAGGCTTGGAAAACTCAAATCCGTTTTGTCGAGACTATAGCGAAAGGTTTAAACCTTTAAAATGAAACAAGTGGAGGTGGCGTTCATGAACGTGATTGGGGAGATAGTGTTTTTCGCTTACACCCCTGCACTTATAATCCTGTGGTATTTCTATCACAAGGACAGGTACGAGCCTGAACCAAGAAGATACGTCATCGGAACGTTCATCCTCGGTGGAACGCTTTCCGTTGGCATAGCCTACGTCCTCGAAAGCATTCTGACCGTCGGGGGAATGATTAAGCCAATCCTCCCCACGACGGCCTTCTACGTTGCCCTCGTTGCGGGTCTCGTTGAAGAGCCTGCCAAAGCCCTCGCGGTCAGATGGCCCTACAAAGCCGGTCAGATGGACGGCATAATGGACGGCCTCGTTTACGGCGTCGCGGCTGGACTGGGTTTTGCCGCCACCGAGAACTTCCTCTACGGTCTTGGCTGGGGTGTTGCAGTTACCGTAACCAGGGCATTTCTCACGCCCTTTGCCCACGGCACATGGACGGCGATAATCGGCGTGGGCTACGGCCTCAAGGCCGAGGGACAAATCGAGTCCGTTGGCAGGTTCTACGCCCTCGCGATACTGCTCCACTTCATATGGGACTACTTCGCATTCCTGAGCGCAACGATTCCAGCGTACAACATCATGCTGATATTCCTGCTCATGGTTAACCTGGCGATACTGCGCTACTTCCTTCTCCTCGGTGAAGAAGAGGACATCAGGAAGTACGTCAATCCCTTTTTCAGGGGTGGTGGGTGGTGAAGAACTCGAGAACCCTTGAAGAGGTCCTCTTCGAGGCGAGGCCATACATAGAAAACTGGGAACGGCTGAAAGGCCTCGTTGAGGAGCTGTGGAAGGAGTCAACCGACGAGGAAAATTTCCTCCAACTGCTGAACGAGGAAATTCAGCGTGCTGAGGAACCCTTCAGGACGGATTTGAGGATTTTTCTCCAGAAGTTTGAGGCGCTTTACAGGGCCAGCTGATGACGTCCTTTAATTTTTCCTGTGATTTCCAATCCTGCCATTTCCAATCCTGCCGTTGATTTTTCACTTTTTTGTAAACTATCTATTCGAGTATATAAAATCCGAATAGAAAAAGTATTTAAGTGGGTTCAGTCCAGTGTTATCGATAAGAACCTGGAGGTATCGTTATGAAAAAGTTGCTGGCCGTGCTCCTCCTTGGGGTGGTTCTCGTTGCGTCGGGCTGTATAGGTTCGGGAACGGGTCTCACAGAGGAAAAAGTTCTCAATGCCCTGCAGTCTATAAAAACCGCCCACTACACGGAGAACTATACGATGAAGATGTACTTCAGGGTTCCGGCTGAGAACAGAACGGTAAACCTAACCGCCAGATACCATGTCAGCGCCCTCCTCGATAGGGTTAACCGCACAGCGGCAGGAAACATAACGGGATGGACGCACTACCAGGGGGTAAACGTGACTTTTAAATGGCCCTTCTACGTTTCGGGGAATCAGACGTTCCTGAAAGTGGACGGAAGGTGGTACAACGCAACCAACAGCGATGAGGTTCACTCGGGTTCCTTTAACCTTCGGGCCATAGAGGCAATACTCGAAGCCCACAACGTGACGATAACTCCTATCGGAGGGGGCTATCAGTTCAAGCTCAACATAACGTACATGGAGTTCGTCAACGCAACAGGAAGGGCGGGCTTTGTTTCGGAGATAACGGCCAATACAAACGCGACGATTAAAACCAACGAGGGCTGGATTCTCGTCAAACTCAGGAAGGATGGAACGCCTTATTACATGGAAGTCTACTTCAACCTGACAATCGACATCTCCCAGCCTTTCCTAAACGAAACCGTGACGGTGCACATGCTCGTGCACGACCAAGAGGCGATATCACACGTTAACGAACCAATCAAAATCAAGAAGCCGGAGGGAATAGAAAAAGCTAAGAGGCTTGAGGACTTCTTTGGCTAAGCTCCCCTCGTCGCCACTATCTTTATCCCTTCCCACTCCGCAACCGTTTCCCCAATTTTTACCGGTGCCTTGAGCCTGAGCTTCGCCAGGAACTTCATGAGCTCGGGTATCTTCTCCTTCGGAACAGGCTCGGCCGTCTTGACGCTCACCGTGGGCAGAGCCCCCCCTTCAACCGGCACGACGCTCATCACGACCCTCTTCGGGTTCGTAACTTCCTGAATAGCCCACTCCTTTCCGCGCGGACAGGTGCAACCGCGAACTTCCTTGACCTTTCCGTCCTCCACCTCGACCTCGATTGAACAGCCGAGGGGGCAGACGATGCATGTGAAGCGGTAAATCATGCCTTCACCACCTCCACGGTGAGCTTCTCGGCCTTTCTGATTTCCTCCGCTCTGAGCTTTATCCTCAGCATCTCGGCCGGCTTGACAACCGGGAGCTTCATTCTCCTGCCTATCTCCGGAATTCTGAGCTCGACGTCCTCCATCGGCTTAGACACGCGCAGGTAGAGGTAGACGTCCCTGTCGCCGCTGAGGTAGTGGGGAACAATCAGGCGGACGTTTTCGCCCTTCTCAACCTTAACCCACTTTCTGCTCTCGATTCCCCCGTTCTCGATGAACTCCTTGGCCCCCTCCGCTGCCAGCTCGCCCTGCTCCGCGACGTAGTCAACGAGGTCGTTTATTAGGAGTGAGTTCCCGGCGACGAATATCCCCGGGACGCTGGTTTCCAGCCTGTCGTTCACGACCGGTCCGCCAGTTGCGGGGTCAATCTCAACGCCTATGGCTTTCAATTTTTTAACGCTCGGGACGAGGCCGGCCGATATTATCAGAGCG
>Ga0256834_1001394_pt1 | contig 16476 bp, 12 predicted proteins | sample 4281140metaG_FD_190536 | JGI IMG/M metagenome (GOLD analysis project Ga0256834, IMG submission 190536) | Hydrothermal vent microbial communities from East Pacific Rise, Pacific Ocean - 4281-140 | ecosystem: Environmental > Aquatic > Marine > Hydrothermal vents | place: Pacific Ocean: East...
AACAGCTCCTTCTAAAAAAAAACACAGGCCTTATTTCCTTGCAGGCTTACGCGCCGGACCACCGGCAAGTTTAACAATGATCTGATTGGATTTATGGAGGCGACTGGCCATGGCCCGGAAAAGGTGGCTCGAAACATCCGGATACTTGGCAATGATCTCATCCAGCTTGTCGCCCGGATAGCGCTTAATGGCTGATCGTCCAAGGGAGACAACAGAGGCATTCCGGGGTTCCCCGGAGAGCACTGCCATTTCGCCGAAATACTCACCAGGCTCTGTGAGTTCGGCAATCTTCTTACCGTTTTTCACAATGGAGAGTCCACCGCGGAGAAGTTTAAAGAAGTCCACATCCCTGTTTCCCTCACGGATGATGACATCACCATCCTCATATTTTTCAATATCAGGATTCACCAGATAGGCGGGCAGGCTCTCTTCGTGGGCAACGGTTCTCCGCAGTGCCTCTTCAACACTGGTCACTCCCTGGCGTACCTTCTCAAGGGCTGCATCCCGCAGGGGAACCATGCCCTCCTGAATGGCAACCTTCCGCAGCTGATCTTCTGGTACTTCCGCGCTGATGGCCTTGGAGACTTCATCAGTAACCTCCATCAACTCAAAGAAACCCACCCGCCCCTTATAGCCGAGTCCGTTACACTCGGGACAGCCGACAGGTCCATAGGTGACCACATAATCCACTTCTTCTTCGTGGAAGCCCATACTCAAGAGTTCCTGGGGATCACGCTGCTCAGGCTTTTTACACTTCTGGCACAGCCGTCGGCCCAGTCGCTGTGACAGGACCATGGTCACAGAAGAGGCAAGCATGAATGAGGGAATACCGATATCAATGAGTCGGCCGATGGTTGCGGCACTGTCATTGGTATGGAGTGTGGAAAAAACCAGATGGCCGGTCATGGCGGCTTTGATGGCAATCTCAGCGGTTTCAATATCTCGAATCTCACCAACCATTATGATATCAGGGTCCTGACGCAGAAAGGCCTTGAGCGCCGCGGCAAAGGTCATGCCTACCTCGGCATGAACATTGACCTGATTGATTCCCTTGAAGTTGAACTCCACAGGATCTTCAGCAGTGAGTATCTTGATATCTTCTGCATTCAGGGAGTTCAAGGCTGAATAGAGGGTAACGGTTTTACCGGATCCCGTGGGGCCGGTAACAAGGAGCAGCCCCTGGGGCCGTTTCAGACAGCGTTTCAGGGCGTCAAAGGTGGACACCTCAAAACCGAGTTTTGTCAGGTTGACATTCAGCGACCCCTTATCAAGGATACGAAGAACAACAGATTCTCCAAACAGGGTCGGCAGGGTGGAAACACGAAAATCAACGGAACGGTTCCGTCCCAGACGCATCTTGATACGTCCATCCTGAGGAACCCGACGCTCAGTGATATCAAGATCTGCGAGAATTTTGAGGCGTGCCACCATGGCATTTTTAATGGAAAGCGGCAGGTTCATGGATTTAAACAGGGAACCATCCTTGCGGTAACGCACCTGCATGGTCTTTTCATAGGGTTCAACATGGATATCAGACACACCATCCTGAACAGCCTTGATTAAAATACCGTTCACAAGCTTGATGATGGGTGCATCGGTGGCGGCAAACTGATCCCCTCCGTCATCTTCTTCAATGGTCTCGATCTCAAACTCATCTGCTGCATCTGCAACAATTGAACCGAAGTCATCCACTTCGGTGACCGCCATTTCCTCCTCAGAATCTTCACTGCTCACATTGAAAAAGCTTTTGGCTTCTTCCTCATCTATGCCGTAATACTTCTTATAGGCCTCAACAAGATCCTCCTCCATGGAGACACAGACAGCAAGATCTTTCCCTAACTCTTCCTGCAGTTTCTCAACCGCCTCTGTATCTGTGGGCTCTGCCATGGTGATCTGCAGAGTGTTACCGGCAATGCGGAGCGGAAAGGCCATATAGGTCTTGGCAAGCTCGTAGGGCAGCAATGCCACAGCATCCTTGGCAGGAGGCTCTTTACTGATAAGAACAGGGGTGAAATTATGCTGACGACTGAGAAAATTATAGACCGTATCTTTATCAATATAGTCAAATTGTCGCAGAATGGCACTGAGACGACCGCCATTGGTCTTTAATTCTTTTTTGGCACTTTCAAGCTGTGCCGGTGTGATATAGCCGGCCTTACTTAAAAGCTCGCCGACTTTGATTTTTCCGGCGCCGGATCTGTCTTTTACCGTTCCCTTGAGGGAACTTTTTTTCTTTGCCTGCTTTTGTTTTACAGCCATATCGTTAAATTCTATATATAAATGAAGAGTTTACATTTCTGATATTTTGCCTCAACAAGAGGCAGTTCATTTAACAATACAACTTTTTATTTAAAAAAACAAACGGGTTAAGAAAAGTTCTCTTTTCTTAACCCGTTATTATACATCCCGGTGGCAAGCACCGGGACAAAAAAACAACCTACTAGCTGTTTTTATTGAAGATCAGTCCTAAAATACACCCTTGACCTTTCCTGTCTCAACATCCACATCAACACGACGATACGCAGGATCAGAAGCAGTACCCGGCATGAGGCTGATGGCACCGGCAACGGGTACAACAAACCCTGCACCTTTATAGGTGAGGATGTCACGGATTGGAAGGGTCCAACCGGTGGGTGTACCTTTAAGGGCAGGATTATGGGACAGAGAGAGGTGGGTTTTAACCATACAGGTTCCCATCTCGGCCATATCCGGATCACTTGCAAGACGTTTGAGCTTGGCCTGAGCCTCAGGGGTGTAGGAAACTCCATCTGCTCCATAAACTTCCCTGGCAATGAGATCAATACGTTTCTCAAGGGGATCAGAGAGATCGTAGAGGAACTTGAAGTCATTGGGCTCTTCGCATGCATCAACAACTGCATCGGCGAACTCAAGGGCACCATCTCCACCATGTTCCCAGTGGCGGGACAGGGCAACACGGGCGCCTGCTGCCTCACAGATGCGACGAACAGCCTTGATCTCATTATCGGTATCGGTGTAGAAGGCATTGATACAGACGACCGGATTAATACCGGCTTTCTTGACGGTCTCAATGTGATGGAGAAGGTTCTTACAGCCTTCTTCAACCCAGCCCACATTTTCCTTGCCATACTCCTCTGGCATTGGTTTTCCGGGAACTGGAATGGGCGCTCCACCGTGGCATTTAAGGGCACGGATGGTGGCGACGACAACGGCACAGTTTGGTTTGTTTCCGGAGAAACGACACTTGAGGTTCCAGAATTTCTCAAATCCGATATCAGCACCGAATCCGGACTCGGTGACATTGTAGTCAGCGATTTTAAGTCCGACACGGTCAGCAATAACCGAGGACTGGCCGATGGCGATATTGGCAAAAGGTCCGGCATGAACAAGTACAGGCTGGCCCTCAAGGGTCTGCATGAGATTTGGATTCAGTGCCTGAACCATCCATGCGGTCATGGCACCGTCAACTTCAAGGTCTGCAGTGGTGATTGGACGATCCTGCTTGTCATAGGCAACAACAATTTTACCAATACGACGACGCATATCGGCAAGATCGTTGGCAATGGCCAGAATTGCCATAATCTCGGAAGAAACCGCGATGGCAAAAGAGGACTGCATGGTGAACCCGTCCATCTTGCCGCCAATACCCATGGTGATGTTTCTCAGGGCCTGGGCACAGAAATCCAGAATCCAGTTAAACTCAACTTTCTTGGGATGGATATCAAGACGTTTAAGGTTCCTCTGGGCAAGCTGCTCATCGGTGTAGTTGGACTCATGCTGCATACGGGAGGTCAGTGCCACCATACCCAGGTTATGGGCATTCATGATAGCATTGATATCACCGGTGAGGCCAAGGGAAAACTCGGTGAGAGGAATACACTGGGCAAGACCACCACCGGCGGCAGAGCCCTTGATGTTCATGGTTGGACCACCGGATGGCTGACGAATGGCACCGACAACTGATTTATTCCGTTTACCAAGTCCCTGTACGAGACCCATGGCACATGTGGATTTTCCTTCTCCAAGAGGAGTAGGGCTGATGGCAGTTACATCAACATATTTTCCATCAGGTTTATCACCAAGACGGCTCATGATTTTATTGAAATCCAGCTTTCCCACGTAGTGACCATAGGGGAGTACTTCCTCTTTTTCGAGTCCCAGCTGCTCGCCAAGCTCGTAAACAGTTTTCATTCTGGACTCTGCTTCTGCTGCGATTTCCCAGTCAGCATGTTTCGTTGGATCAAGAACCATATTGATCTCCTTTTTACAATAAAAGTTAATGTGATTGACCTGATTTTACTCAAGACGAGTTTTTTGCTTCATCAGAATTGATAGTCTATATAACTAATTCTTAACAAAGTGTCAATACGAGTACAGGGCTGCAAAAAAAAAGCCCCCTTCCCTGAAACAGGGCGGGAGCTTATATGTGCGCACTATGAGAACAGCAGGAATCAGAAGACAGCGGGATAGCGCTCCTTCATCTCAGCTGCCAGGGGAATCATCACCTCACGCATGGACGGCTCCGCTGCAGGACTTGTCCGCAATGAGAAGATATGCCGCCATTCCACGAGGTTGCAGTAGACAATTATTTCTGTTTTGCAGGAATTGGGTAAAACGGTCCGTGCCGCCTGAGGAGTTGATGTCTCCAGCAGCTTAAGATAAATTTCCTCTGTGTCCTCCATGGCGGACTTCCAAAGCCCGAATTCTTCAGTTCCCTCTTCGTAAAACATCGGCCTGATAAAGGTTACCTGGTTATCAAACTTGTCCTGACTGTAGCGGCAATAGCGCTGGCTTTCCTGGAGAAACGAGCAGGGTCTGTGCCGCACTATCTCATGGGTCACGGCACGGTTTACAATAAAGAGAACACCAATAAAACGGTGCCGGGCAAGGAGATCTGCCGGAAGTGCATCCACCTCCGCAAGATCCAGCTTTCGTACTCCAACAGCCGTGTCATCGTCAACATTCCGGCCACCGTCCCAGACACCTTCAAAGAGATAAGGATGCCCCGACACCATAAAGGCGACCATGGCCTGCACTACGGAATTCGCCGCCGCCCGCTGATACAGCTCCCTCAGACTGCGAATGGATGCCGTCACCAGGACTTCGCCTTCAAGACGATCAATGAAAAGATATCTGGGTTCAAGCAACAGCAGAGACTCATACTGCTTCTCGCTGCACGTGACAGCAAGGGTCACCACAGCCATTTCCATCACGGAATTGTGACCATGTTCTGCTATTTTTTTCACAAAAGGCAGGGCTGAACTCTCAGAGATCAACTCCTCACTTTTGTAGCAGATACGACCACAGGCCTCAAGACGAACAACAAGTGATGCACGATCCAGGTCATCCTGGATCGTATATGACGGGGCAACAATTCGCATGATTATTCCGCCTTCCAGAAGGGTGAGAGTTCACGGAGTTCAGCAATGATGGGCGGCATTTTCTCCAGGACAAAATCCACCTCTTCATCCGTGTTATAGATACTTAAGGAAAACCGGATGGAACCATGTGCTGCAGTAAAGGGCACGCCCATGGCCCGAAGCACATGGGAGGGTTCAAGTGAACCTGAGGTGCAGGCAGACCCCGATGATGCACAGATATTGTAGCGATTCATGTGCAACAGAATGGCCTCACCTTCCACAAACTCGAAACTGATGTTGGTGGTATTGGGAAGACGATCGATTTTATGACCGTTGAGCATCGACTTGGGAACAGACGCCAGCAGTCCCTCTTCCAGGCGGTCACGCATGGCCCGAACCCGGTTATTCTCCTCCTTCATCATCTCTTCTGCAAGCTCACAGGCCCTGCCAAGTCCGATGATGGACGCTACATTTTCGGTTCCACCACGCCTCCCCTCTTCCTGATGCCCGCCGGCAAGATAGGGGACAAATGGTGTGCCACGCTTCACATAGAGCACGCCGACACCCTTTGGAGCATGCAGTTTATGCCCGGACAGGGAGAGAAAATCGATATCCAGCTCACTGAGATTCATGGGAATCTTGCCAACGGCCTGGACCGCATCGGTGTGAAAGAGGATACCTCTCTCTTTGGCCATGGTGGCCATCTTTTCAACGGGAAAAATAACACCGGTTTCATTGTTTGCCCACATGATGGAAACAATGGCGGTGTCATCACTCAGCGCCTCTTCATACCGTGCCATATCAAGGGTTCCATCCGATTCCACCTGGAGCCTGGTCACCTTGTACTTATGCCCGGTGAGGCGTCCGAGGTTTTCACAGAGATTCTTGATGGCAGGGTGTTCCACCCGGCTGGTGACGATATGTCTTTTTTCAGGAAATGCCTGAAGGGCTGAAAGAATTGCCGTGGAATCACTCTCGGTACCGCAGCTGGTGAAAGTGATCTCCGAGGTATCAGATCCGATCAGATCGGCAACCTGCTGCCTGGCACCTTCAACGGCTCCGCCAACCTGACCGCCGAAGTTATGCATGCTGGAGGGATTTCCGTAACACTCCGTCAAAAACGGCATCATGGCATCCACAACCTCCGGAGCAATCCGGGTGGTGGCATTGTTGTCCATATAAATTACTTTTTCCGCATCACACTTCATTACTTTGCTTCCTCCACGATAAGAGTATCAAGTACCAGCTCACGCAGTTTTTTCTCAACATACTCCTTGAGGGTTGTCTGAGACTTGGCACAGCTGGTACAGGCTCCACGCAGAGACACCATGACAAAATCACCGTCAACATCCACGAGCTCGATATCACCGCCATCTTTTTTGAGGGCGGGTTTGATTTCACGCTCCAGAACCTCTTCAATTTTTTTGATCTTCTGCAGGGTGGTCATCCGTTTGGGGCCATCAACCTGTACTGGTTTGACGGTGGTATCACTGGTGGTTGCCTGGAGGATATCCCGCAGCTTATCCTCACACTTGCCACAACCGCCACCGGCCTTGGTGAAGTTTGTTATCTCTTCAACAGAGCGCAGGTCCGACTCTTTTATGGCACGAATCACATCAAGGTCAGTCACCCCGAAACATTCACAGACCACCTCGCCTTCCGCCATCGGCAGTATCACACCGCGGTAATCAGCAATCGCCGCCTCAAGCGCTTCACGTCCCATCACAGAACAGTGCATCTTTTCTTTGGGAAGGCCACCCAGAAAATCCGCTATATCATCATTGGTGACTTTTTCCGCCTCTGAAACAGTCATGCCCTTCACCATGATAGTGAGAGCGGAGGAAGAGGCAATGGCAGAAGCACAGCCGAATGTCTTGAATTTGGCATCCACAATGCGCTCATCATCATCGATCTTCAACGTCAGTTTCAGAGCATCACCACAGGCCAGAGAACCCACGTCACCTACCCCGCTGGGGTTTTCAATTTCACCAACATTCTGAGGATTTAAGAAATGTTCCTGTACCTTGTCCGTATATTCCCACATAATCAACTCCTGATCAGTCTCAGAAAAAAGAGACTGAATATTAATATAGTAACAGTTTCTCCGCGCTCTGCGGAGTTGAAAAAAAGTCTTTCAACAGTTCTGCTACTTTAATACTGTGATAACAAAAATCAATGCTGAGATACTATTTTATATGACCTGAATCCATAAGCGTATTCAACACAGCGGACTCCGTGGGTGTCCGCAGGACAGGACTGCCCTCCCGAACAGCGAAGCAATCGCTCCCTGTTATCAGGTTTTCGGCATGGATCAATCCAGGAGCCCTACCTCATCAAGCATACTCCGTGCGGCCTCAACAAGTGCCGCCGTGCCGCTTTTGGTGCGTGACTCCACATAAAAACGTACCTTGGGTTCAGTGCCGGAGGGCCGGATCATTAGCCAGGAGCCATCCTCAAAAATCATCTTCCTGCCGTCTATGTCTATCACTTCCGCAATACGTTGCGGGCTGCCGGCAACGCTGACTTCACCCCCCACTCCGTATTTTTCAAGTCCCGCAAGGGCCGCACCAAGCTCTGCTCCCTGCAGGCTCACCGGCAGACCATCACGATCGGGATAATATGCCCCATACTCCTCTTCTATCTCAGCCAGATAATCGCCAAGATTCTGTCTCCTGCTCATCACCATGTCAAGTGCCAGCAGCAGACCGATATAGGCATCTTTTTCAGGGGTATGACCGATGATGGAGATGCCGTCTGATTCTTCAAAATAGACCAGGGCCTCTCCAATCACCGGTTTAAACTCCTTAAATCCCACCCGCGGCTCAAAGGTCTCCTCACCGAAGACCTCGGCAAGACGATTGGCAAGGTTGGATGTGGCCACGGTCTTGGCAACCATTCCCTTCTTCCCTTTGCCCTCATGGAGGAAATGATAGGCCATTGCCCCGAAATGATTCATGCTGATTTCAACATTCCCGTCGGTGAATCTGATACGGTCACCATCCGGATCAATAATGGCACCGAGTTTCAAAGGCTCACCGCGGCCCCCAAGGGTTTCCATAACCCCCGCCATATTTGCAGACGAAGGCTCCGGCGCAATGCCGTCAAAAGTGACATCAGAGCTGTCTCGCAACTGAACCAGACGATCACTGTCCATGCCTTCAAAGAGGGAAGGGATATGTATCCTGCTGGCACCATGCACTGAATCGATGACCACCACGACTTCTTCATCAGCTGCAAAATCCGTCATGATCTTCTCATAGTCCACACCATGGACGGATTTATTTTTCCGGACAAGCTGTTTCCAGCTGAGAAGGGCGTCAAAGGGCTGCACATCATCCCGCTCGGCAGCTGAAACCACAGGCGTATCAAATGAGACGAGTGACGATCCCCTGCCGGAAATAATTTCACGGGCCGTTGCAGTGATACGACTGGTGAGCTCCGCTGCTGCAGGACCTGCATCCGCGGCATTATACTTGAAACCTGCGTATTCCAGAGGGTTGTGCGACGGAGTGAGGTTCACAGAAAAAGCGGCATTCAGCTCAAGCACGGCAGCAGAGAGAACCCCGGTGGTCGATTCTCCCGCATAGTGAACGGTAAAACCGGCCTTTCTCAGCACCTCAGTTACTGCAGCAGCCAGGATTTCCCCGCCAAAACGATTGTCAAAGCCCAGCACACAGCCACGCTGCCGTGCCTCAGCAAGGCCTGAAACACCGAGAAACTCACCAAGCCCGGGTTCACCGTCCACTGCATAGTAGAGATCGAGGATTGCAGCAGTCACATAGGATACTGAACGGACAAAAAGATCCTTGCCGATTATACCGCGCCAGCCGGACGTTCCGAATTTCACGGCAGACACGGGAACACCATCGTTACAGATAATCTCATCCATGATCAGGCCATACACCTGATCCAGGTACTGCTGCCACTGTCCGCCCTCTTTCCTGCGCAGGGCTACCAGTTCACGCACCAGAGCGAAATAATCACTCTCCGCATGGTCCCTTCCTATGTGACACTTCCGGTACAGTTCTTTTATTTTTTCAGCCTGGGACATACTTTTCACCTCCGGGTGTTCCCCTTTGAGATTCCTTTTGGCCAAAGACGATAACAAATTATAAAAACAGTATCATACTTCTATTTTCTCTTCACCTTTTTCGTGGTATAAAAAGCTGTGAAAGCAATTTCTGCCACTTGACGAAACGACAGTTTTATTTATAATACACATCAGATTTTTTTGACTTTAGTCTGCCTTCCCTTTATATAGAGGCTGAATTTTCACATTTTGACACATCCGAAATACCGGATTAGTCACTTAAACAATCACTTCCAGTAGGAGAAATAACGATGGGCGATGGTCACGACAAAGAATTCATTCTATGGTTTGACGATATAGGGATCGAAGATGTCCCCCTGGTTGGCGGAAAAAATGCATCCCTTGGTGAAATGTACCAGCATCTCACCGCAAAAGGAGTTGCCGTTCCCCATGGCTTTGCCATCACCGCTTATGCCTACCGCTATCTTCTGAAAGAGGCCGGAATCGAACAGGAGATCCGTGACGTACTGGCTGATCTCGACATTGAGGACATGGCCAACCTTTCTGAACGCGGCGAGAAATGCCGGAACATCATCCGTCACGCTGAATTCCCTGATGATCTTCGTGCTGCCATCATTGAAGCCTATCAAACCATGGAGAAAAAGTATGGCGAGAACTGTGACGTTGCCGTACGGTCCTCCGCCACTGCAGAGGATCTTCCCGACGCCTCTTTTGCAGGCCAGCAGGAAACCTATCTCAACATCCACGGTTACGAAAACATCATTGAAAACTGCCGTAAATGTTTTGCATCACTGTTCACCAACCGCGCCATCTCCTACCGCCAGCATCAGGGATTCGGACAATTTGACGTCTACCTCTCCATCACCATCCAGAAGATGGTTCGTTCCGACTCCTCCTCATCCGGTGTTCTCTTCTCCATTGACACAGAGTCCGGATTCAAAGATGCCGTCTTTATCACAGGCGCCTGGGGGCTCGGTGAAAACGTTGTTCAGGGAGCAGTAAACCCTGACGAATATTATGTTTTCAAACCAACTCTCAAGGAAGGAAAACGTCCCATCGTCGGTAAGAAGGTTGGCTCCAAAGAGATCAAGATGGTCTACGATAACGACCCCTCCACCGATGAGCCTGTCAAAAACATCGACACCACTGAAGAAGAGCGTAAAAGCTATGTCATCAATGATGACGAAATCCTGAAACTTGCCAAATGGGCCTGTATCATAGAGGACCATTATAAAAAAGGTATGGACATCGAATGGGCAAAAGACGGTGACGGCGTAAACGTCGGAACCGGTGAACTCTTCATCGTCCAGGCCCGTCCTGAAACCGTTCATTCCCAGGCAAATCAGGGAGTGATGGAGACCTACAAACTGCAGGAAACCGGAAAGGTACTTGTTGAAGGTCTGGCGGTCGGTGCCAAGATCGGACAGGGTGTTGCCCACTGTATTGATGATGTAAAGGACATCGGAACCTTTAAGAAAGGCGAGGTTCTGGTGACTGACATGACTGATCCCGACTGGGAACCCATCATGAAGATTGCCGGTGCCATCATCACAAACCGTGGCGGAAGGACCTGTCATGCCGCCATTATCTCCCGTGAGCTTGGAATCCCATGTGTCATCGGAACAGGTGACGGAACAAAACATATCAAGACCGGAATGGAAGTGACTGCATCTTCTGCCGAAGGTGAAACCGGTTACGTGTATGAGGGACTGCTCAAATTCGAAGTCGAAAAAACCGACCTTGGAAATCTCCCCGAGACAAAGACCAAGATCATGATGAACCTTGCCATCCCCGAAAAGGCATTCACGGAATGCCAGATTCCCAACGATGGTGTAGGTCTTGCCCGTGAAGAGTTTATAATCAACTCCCACATCGGTCTTCATCCTCTGGCACTCTACAACTATGAGGAACTCAAGAAATCCGACGACCCCGAGAAGAAAAGGATCGTTGAGCTGATTGACGCCAAGACCGGAGCCTACGAGGACAAGAAACAGTTTTTCATCGACAAGGTGGCGGAAGGTGTCGGCCGTATTGCTGCAGGGTTTTATCCCAATGACGTCATTGTTCGTCTCTCTGACTTCAAGAGTAACGAGTATGCAAATCTTGCCGGCGGAACACTCTATGAGCCCGAGGAAGAGAACCCCATGATCGGCTGGCGTGGAGCTTCCCGCTACTACGATCCCAAATATCGTCCTGCGTTTGAGCTGGAATGCCAGGGACTGCTCAAGGCCAGAAACGATATGGGTCTGAATAACATCAAACTCATGGTTCCCTTCTGCCGTACCCCTGAGGAAGGCAAAAAGGTCATTGAAGTAATGAGAGACTGCGGTCTGGTGCAGGGTGAGAATGGCCTGGAACTCTACGTTATGTGTGAGATTCCAAGTAATGTCATCTCAGCTGACGCCTTTGCAGATATCTTTGACGGCTTCTCCATCGGCTCCAACGATCTCACTCAGCTCACCTTCGGACTTGACCGAGACTCAGGACTCATCGCGGGTATTGCCGATGAGCGTGATGACGCTGTAAAAGACATGATCCGCATGGTGATCAAGACAGCCAAACGCCGTGGCAAAAAAATCGGAATCTGTGGACAGGGTCCATCTGACTTCCCCGAATTTGCCACCTTCCTGGTTGAACTTGGAATTGACTCCATGAGTCTTATCCCGGACACCGCCATCAAGACCCGTCTGGCCGTTCATGAAAAAGAGAAAGAGATGGGAATTGCTCCCTGACGGTCTCTCCTGTATCTGATACAGAAAAAGGGGCAGGGTGTTTTTCACACCCTGCCCCTTTTTTATTTTCCGCTGAATCCGTGAGCAAATCCGGCAAGCTGCTCACGGTGCAGCACCTCCCTGCGCCTGACCGCCCCCTGTGGCCTCCTGCCTGACCTATTCACTGCCCTGCATCTCATCCACCTGCTCAACCTGCTGTTCTCTGATATATACGTCCCGCTGTGGAAACGGAATGGACACATTGTTTTCATAAAATACGCGGTACACCTCCTTTAACAGCAGGTGGGTCTGACGCCCCTTTTCACGGGGATCACGTATCCAGAGCAGCAGCTGAAAATTCACGGCGGAATCGCCGAAACTTCGCAGACGCACCCTGGGGGCCGGCTGTTTCACCACCTGGTTATTCCCGTCTGCCACCATCAGGAGCAGATCCTCCACCATGTCAAGGTCCGTTCCATAGGCAACCCCGATATCAAGCCGTATCCGGAAACGGGGCTGCGGAGCTGATTCGTTGATTATCTTGGAGTTCGCCATTATCCCGTTGGGAATGGTGATCATCACATCATCACGGGTCTGGATCTTTGTTGAGCGAATCCCCACCTCAACCACCTCCCCCCGCTCACCGGATTCAAGTATTATATACTCACCGACCTTGTAGGCGCGGTCCATGAAAACGGAGATTCCACCAAAGAAGTTGGCCAGGGTATCCTTTGCCGCAAGGGCCACGGCGATACCGACAATTCCCGCTGAGGCAAAGAGCGGCGCAAGATTCACCTTCCAGATAAGAAGGATCCAGAGGATGGTAAAAAAGAGAATAAGGATCCGTGAGACATTTTTAAAGAGGAGAAAAATATCCGGATCAATGGTGCGACCACCGAATATCCGGCTGGCCTCCTGGATGTCGGTCTTGCTGAGACTGGCGGACACAGCTGCCCACCACACCACAAGAATCAGGGTTTTACTCCCGTTGGGAATAATATGGGCCATCATTCCCGGGAGAGTCGGCTCCACGGCACAGGCGTGGAGCACTCCAAGAAGAACGACTGTGACAAGAAAAGGCCTGTGAAAGAAGTTGATCAGGAAATCATCAAAATGCATTCTGGTCCTGTCAGCCACCCGGCGCAGAGAACGGATCAGGACAAGGTCAATCACCTTTGCCAGTACAGCATAGACCAGAACTATGGCCAGCCTCTGAAGGAGATCATACTGCTGCAGCAGCGGCACCTCCCTGAGAAGCTTTTCCAGCTCCTGATAAAAAGAAAATTCCATCACAGTATATTATCCTGGCTGATCACCGGCCTCCAGTGACTTTGCCTCATCAATGAGCATCACCGGTATATCGTCACGAATCTCATAAAACAGACGACAGTTTTCACAGATCAGGCCGTCCCGGCTTTCATTCAGTACAACTGCGGCCTTGCATTTGGGGCACGCCAGAATATCCAGAAGATCTTTATCAATCATTTTACCCTCCACGGGAATGTGTTATCTACAGAAGCCCGTTTCAATCCAGCAGGTCGCCATCTTCCCACGCTCCCTCTTTCACCCGTCCATCGGAGTAACTGAGACGTCCCTGACCGTGGTGCATTCCATCCATCCATTCCCCTTCATACTTTCTGCCGTCAAGCCAGACCATGGTCCCCTTGCCGTTCATCAGGTTGAAGGCCCACTCACCGGAATAGGTCTTACCGTCGGGGAATTTCATTTCCCCTCTGCCGCTGCGCTCGCCAGCCTTCATTTCACCTCTGTATTCGCCACCATCAGGGTAAAGCATAACACCCTCACCGTCCGGTGCCTTGTTCCTGATACTTCCGGTGTAACGAGTTCCGTCAGCCCACTCATATGTCCCGTGACCATTGACACAGTTGCCTTCAATACAGCCACAGAATGCCGGGCCGGCAAGCCCCAGAACAATACAGATCCCCACAATAATTTTTTTCATTTACAAACACTCCATTAAAAATAACAGTTCTTTGTTTTATCTGGTTTCTCCCCCACAGTTTAGCACGGATTTTTTGATATTTCATCTTGAATCAATGACTCTGTTTTCCCCTGTGGACGGTTTCCTCGAGACATGGTACATTCCACAAAACTTTTCAGCTAAAAGGGTATCCACAATGAATAATAAAATTGGTTTTATCGGTGGCGGTCAAATGGGCGAAGCCCTGATTCGCGGCATTATCAATTCCGGTCTCTATGAGCAGGATGACATCCTTGTTGCAGAACCGAACTCCGAACGCTGCGACTACATGAGCCGAACCTACGGCATCACCTGCCACAGCAGCAGTGAGCAGATCTGGAACAGCTGCGGTACCGTTCTTCTTGCAGTAAAACCGCAGATCATGGGAATTGTCCTTGCTGCCAGCAAGGATCTGGTCAGCCCGGAACACCTGATCATCACCATTGCAGCAGGACTGCCAATCTCCTTTTACGAAGAGGGACTCGGTCGCGACGACTGTAAAATTATCCGAGTCATGCCCAACACCCCGGCCCTGATACTTGAAGCAGCGTCAGGCCTGAGCGGCAACAGCAACGTGAGCCGGGAAGAACTGCTCCGCTGCGAGGAAATACTCAACAAGGTCGGCAAGGCCGTTATCCTTGACGAATCAGCACTTGATGCAGTGACCGGGCTCTCCGGATCAGGTCCCGCCTACGTGTTCACCTTTGCCGATGCCATGATAGATGCCGGCATCAAGGCCGGCCTGCCCCGACCCACCGCCGAAACCCTTGCTCTGCAAACCATCCTGGGATCTGTAAAACTCCTCATCGAGAGCAAAAAACATCCCGCAGAACTGCGCGCCATGGTCACCTCCCCGGGGGGCACAACCATTGCCGCCCAGCACGTCCTTGAGCGAAGCGGATTTAAAGGAATAGTCATGGATGCTGTAGAGGCTGCCGTTTCACGCTCCAGAGAACTCGGTAAAAACTGACATGCCCCAGATCTCCGAGGCCTTTCGCAGTCACCTCAGTTTATCGCTCACGCACGCAGGAATTGTAAGCAAAAAGGACTATGCACCTGCAGGTGAACTGGCGCAGACCATAGCCGCACGATTACAGCAGCAGAAGATTGCAGTGACCATTGACACGGTAACTGAAGACCTTGATGTCCTCATTGTCCTTGGTGGTGACGGAACACTTCTCCATGTTGCGGATCAGGCGGCACGTTTTTCCATCCCCGTACTCGGGATCAACATGGGAAATCTCGGTTTCCTGACGGAGCGGACGGAGATGGAGGCAATAGCCGCAGTGGATGAACTGGTCTCGGGGACCATCACCATTGAAAACAGAATGATGCTCAAGGCATCCCTTGGTACTGGAAACAGGAACAGCAGTTCACGCTACGCTCTCAACGAAGTCGTCATATCCAAAGGCACCCTCGACCGTGTCCTGCAACTCTCCACCAGAGCGGATGAAGAATATATCAACACCTACAAGGCTGACGGCCTCATTTTTTCAACTCCGACAGGGTCAACGGCCTATAATCTCTCAGCAGGCGGGCCACTGGTATATCCGGGTCTGGCCTCCATCCTGGTCACCCCCATCTGCCCCTTTATGCTTGGTTCACGCCCGGTGCTTCTGCCTCCAAACAGCCGCCTGCGCACAAGTCTTGAGAAAGGCCATGATCACAGGGCTCAGGTCATTGTAGACGGTCAGCCGGCATGGGACATGGATGACAGCAACACCCTGAAAGTTGCTGCGGCCAAGCACCCTCTACGACTCATCATCTCACCGGACCGCGATTACTTTGCCATCCTCAGAAATAAACTGCACTGGGGTATCGGCAAGGAATCACAATAGACACAGTCCCTATTTTCCCTTCTTTTTGATCCCGTACTTTTTCATTTTATACTGAAGCAGGCTCTTGGTGATTCCCAGTTTTTCAGCAGCGCGCGCCTGAACGTAGGCTGTCTCTTCCAGGGCCTCATTGAGCATTCTGTCTTCAATGGCATACAGGACATCGTTCAGACCGGTATTGGCCGGAATGATCTGCCCCAGGTCCAGGTCTGAGTTCAGGGCCTTCTGTTTATCGTTTCCAAGTGATTCGGGCTGCACATCCTCGCCCTTGATCCTGTTCTCATCGCAGAGTATGGCCGCCCGTTCAATGGTGTTTTCAAGCTCTCTCACATTCCCCTCCCATGGCAGACTCACCAGAAGCCGCATGGCCTCTTTACTGATGGAGAGACCGGGCTTCCCCAGACGGTCCGCCATGCTTTCCACAAAGTAGTCCACCAGCAGAGGTATATCATCCTGACGCTCACGAAGGGCAGGAAGAACCAGGTGAATCACATTGAGACGATAGTAGAGGTCTTCCCTGAAATTCCCGTTTTTCACCTCCTCCTTCAGTTCTCGATTG
>Ga0256834_1001395_pt1 | contig 16470 bp, 17 predicted proteins | sample 4281140metaG_FD_190536 | JGI IMG/M metagenome (GOLD analysis project Ga0256834, IMG submission 190536) | Hydrothermal vent microbial communities from East Pacific Rise, Pacific Ocean - 4281-140 | ecosystem: Environmental > Aquatic > Marine > Hydrothermal vents | place: Pacific Ocean: East...
CAAAACAGACAAGAACATATACTGGTTTGGTGCGGCTCTTGCGGCCGGTTGCGGTCTTTTGAGTAAATATACGATGATAATTTTCCTCCCGAGCGTATTTTTGTATTTGGCTTTTTCAAATAGACATAGAGCGGTTTTGAAAAATCCTAAGCTATATTTAACTCTTATAATTGCCGCTTTGATATATATCCCTAATCTAATCTGGAACTATAACCACCATTTTGTCAGTTTCATGCACACCAAAGAGATCAGCGAAATAGAGAGGGATCTGTTCCACCCCGAAAAAATGATTGAGTTTTTGGCCGCCCAGTTTGCGGTATTTGGACCCGTAACCTTCGGAGCGTTGATATATCTACTGTTCAAAAGATCCCTCTACAGATACGAAAACTACAAACTGCTATATGTTTTTACCTTCACCTTTTTGGGGCTTATCACCCTACAGGCACTACTGAGTAGAGCTTTCGCCAACTGGGCCGCCCCCTCCTACGTGGCGGCTACCGTTTTGGTGGCCTCTTATCTATATCGAGAAAAACGTACTCTTTTAAAAGCGGCTATCGCTATCAATATCGGTATTGCCGTGATGTTTTACCACTACCATTCGATCGCGAAGATTCTTGATGTGGAGCTGACCTCCAAAACCGATCCTTATAAACGGGTTCTTGGATGGAGCAGTCTCGCTCAGGAAGTAGAAAAGATTTTAAAAGCCCATCCGGGATACAAGCTTCTATGCGACGACAGAGAGATCATGGCTCAGCTGGTATATTATATAAAACCCCACCCTTTCGACGCCGGTTACTGGAATATGGACGGCTCTTTGTCAAACCACTACGAGCTGACTATAGATATGAACGAAAAGGTGGGAGAAAATTTCATCTTGGTAACCAAAAGATCCTCGATAGGAGATATAGCCTCCAAATTCGAAAGCGTAAAAAAGCTGGGAACGATCAAGATCAGGCTCTACAAAGATTATGTACGCGTCTATCACCTCTACGCTCTTGAAAATTTCAAAGGGTACTGATGGGCCGCTATTTAGATCTGTTTATATTTTTCCTTTTTATCGTTTCGGCGGCTCTTTTTATTCTCTATCCGCAGATCGACATAGCTTTTTCGGCCCTGTTCTACGAGGATGGTTTCTATCTGGCCGACAGATGGTGGGCCAAAGCAATCTACAAAGCCACCGTATACGTAACGGCTCTATTCGCTCTTGGTACGCTTGTGCTGCTTTTAGCCCAAACAGTGTTCAAAAGAGAGTTCTTAGGAATAAAAAAAAGGGTTTTGGTCTATCTTTTGGCCGTTTTGATAACGGGACCCGGAATAGTGGTCAATCTCGTTCTAAAAAACCATTGGGATAGAGCCAGACCTATACAGTGCGAAGAGTTCGGAGGCAAAGCCAAATTCTCTCCAGCCTTCTTAATTTCGGATCAGTGCGAAAGAAACTGCTCCTTTACCAGCGGCCATTCGGCGGCGGCCTTCTATTTTCTGGCTTTGGTGCCGCTGTTTAGAAAAAAATCGCACAAAATCGTCGCGGCGGCCGCCGCTTTAACGTGGGGAGGCGTAGTCTCGGCAGTCAGGATCGTACAGGGAGGACACTTTTTGAGCGACACGATCTTTAGCGCCTTTATTGTCTATTTCACGGCAAGAGCCTTCTATTTTCTAATACTAAAGAGGGAAGAATGAAAAAAGCGATTCTATTTACGGTTTTGGCTTTGGCAGCCGCTTTGACGATGATATATACGGCGGACATAAAAGTGGCCCTTTACTTCAACGAACATACTCAACTAAGACCCTTTTTCGAAATAGTAACCTTTTTCGGCAGAGCGGATATTTTTTTGATCTTTTCCGTGATCGTCTATTTGGTATTTAGAAAAAAAGATCCCAAAAAGGCCAAAACCGCGAAGGGACTCTTTTTGAGTATCGCGCTTTCCGGTATCGCGGTTTTGACACTAAAAAGCATATTTGCCAGATATAGGCCAAAAATGTTGATAGAGGAGAACCTATACGGTTTTAACTGGTTCGATATAGGATACTCCGTAGCCTCGTTCCCTTCAGGACATACCACCACCGCTTTTGCGGTCTTTGTCTATTTGGCTCTGGTATACAGAAAATACGCTCTGTTGTTATGGAGTATAGCCTTGCTAATAGGCTTCAGCAGAGTGGTTTTGGGCGCGCATTATCCATCAGACGTAATAGCCGGAGCCGTTTTGGGTTCATGGTGCGCTTATATATCGCATAGAGCTGTGTGGAGAGGATAATGGAACGTTTAATCGACAGATACGGAACCTATATTCTCTTTGGAGCCATCTTTCTCAGTTTTTTCGCCACTTTATCACTGGCGCCGCTTTTCGATCTGGACGAGGGGGCTTTCAGCGAAGCGACGCGGGAGATGCTCCTTAGAGGAGATTATATAACCACTTATCTAAACGGGGAACTGAGATTTGACAAACCTATTTTGATCTACTGGCTCCAGGCTCTGAGCGTGACGATTTTTGGCGAAAACGAATTCGCGTTTAGGCTACCATCCGCCCTGGCGGCCACGGTTTGGGTTTTGGCCGTATATAAATTTACAAAAAATCTGTTGGGAACCCAAAAAGCTTTTTTGGCCTCTTTTATGATGAGTACCTCTTTACAGATCACGATCATCGCCAAAGCGGCTATCGCAGACGCTCTTTTGAATATGTTCATAGCTCTTAGTATGTTCAATTTATATCTTTATATGACGAAAAAGGAAAAAAGATATCTCTATTTCACTTTCGCGTTTATAGGGTTTGGCGCTTTGACAAAAGGACCGGTGGCGATTTTGATTCCTTTGGCGGTGTTTTTTATCGACTCTCTGTTCAAAAAAGAGTTGAGGTTCTTTTTCAGATCGATATTCGACATCAAAGGGATAGTTATCTTCTCAATCGTGGCTCTGCCGTGGTACGTGGCCGAATATATGCAGCAAGGATCGAAATTTATCGAAGGTTTTTTCTTAAAACACAACATTTCCAGATTCCAAACCGCATTCGAAGGACACGGAGGATCTTTGCTATATTACGTTCCAGTGGTTTTAATCGGCACGATGCCATACACCTGGCTAGTTTTTAAATCGTTAAAAAGAGTAAAAGAGTGGTTCGAGGATGATCTAAAACGTTTTTTGGGAATCTGGTTTTTGTTCGTCTTTTTATTTTTCTCCTTTTCCGGAACGAAACTGCCGCACTATGTTATATACGGATATACCCCGCTTTTTATTTTGATGTCGATTTACGGTATGGAATTTAAAAAGACTCTTTTTATTGTCCCCTCTTTGATTTTTGCTACGATTTTACTATTTTTGCCCGAAATTGCTCTGGCTATAAAAGATTCGATAAAAGATCCCTTCGCCAAAGAGGTTATAGAGCTGTCAAAACCATATTTCGATATCTACTACAGACTCTATTTCGTACTGTTTTTGGCGATTTTGCTAATTGGAGCTTTTAAAGAACTTTTCGATAAAATGAGTCTTGTAATAGCGGTCGGTTTTATGTTTACTGTAGGTATTAACTTTTTCGTCATCAAAACCTACGGCGAGATAGCCCAACGACCTATAAAAGAGGCCGCGTTAATAGTCAAAAAAAGCGGTTTTGAAAAGATAGTGATGTACGGCCTCGATACGCCCAGTTTCATGGTCTATTCAAAAAGGCTCGTAGAAAAAAGAAAACCAAAAGCCGGCGATATTGTGCTTACCAAAAAGAGCGCACTTAAAAACATAAAGGCTTACGAAACCATTTATGAAAAAAACGGAATTTTGCTGATAAAGGTCACAAAATGAGAAAACTCTCCGTAGTTGTTCCGGTCATGAACGAAGAGGATAACATAGAGCCGCTCTTCAAAGCCATCAGAAAAGCTCTGGAGGGAATCGATTACGAACTGATCTTCGTAGACGACGGATCGAGCGATAAAACCGTCGACAGAATAAAATCACTGGCCGACGAAAGAACCAAACTGATAGTGTTTAACAGAAACTTCGGACAGACCACGGCCATGGCCGCCGGTATAGACGCTGCCGAAGGGGAGCTGATAGCCACCATCGACGGGGATTTGCAAAACGATCCGGAAGATATCCCTCTAATGATGGAAAAACTGGAAAAAGAGGGCTGGGACGTAGTCGCGGGGATAAGAGCAAACCGCCAAGACGGTCTGGTGTTTAGAAAAATACCCAGTAAAATAGCCAACTGGATCATACGAAAAAGTACCGGAGTCTATATCAGCGACTACGGCTGTACGCTAAAACTGTTCAAAAAGGACGTGGCCAAGAATCTTGGACTTTACGGAGAGCTGCATCGATTTATTCCGGTACTGGCGCGGTTATACGGGGCCAAAATGACCGAAATGCCCGTGAGACACCACCCTCGCATACACGGAGTCAGCAAATACGGCATCGGCAGAACTTTCAAAGTAATCAGCGATCTTATGCTAATGCTCTTTTTTCAAAAATACGGCACCAAACCGATGCATCTTTTCGGTACGCTGGGATTTGGAATGTTGGGTATAGGAATTTTGATCGATATGTACCTATTTTTGTTGAAACTCTTCGGCGCCGACATAGGCGGTAGACCGCTTCTGCTGCTTGGGGTGATGCTTACCCTGGGAGGTATCCAGCTAATAACCACCGGTTTTTTAGCGGAGATTATGATGCGAACCTACTACGAGTCCCAAAATAAAAAGCCTTATGTAATCAAAGAGATTTTTACGGGAAAAGAGAGGATTGAAAAGTAAAATCAAATTTCTAATAAAAGCGCTGCTGTCGATAGGACTGCTCTATCTGGTAATTTCGCAGATTGAATTAAAAAAACTGTCTCAGATTCTCAAAGAGGCCAACATAGCCTGGCTGGCGGCGGCCTTTATCTTTTATAACCTTTCAAAAATAGTCAGCTCTTTTAGACTAAATCTATATTTTAGGGATATAGGCGTATATCTTGAAGAAACAAGGGCGCTAAAGCTCTATTATCTCGGAATGTTTTACAACATGTTTCTACCCGGAGGAATAGGCGGAGACGGATATAAAATCTTTTTGCTAAAAAAGAGATTTGCAACTAGCGCAAAAGATCTCCTAAGCGCTCTTTTTATAGACAGAGTCAGCGGCGTAACGGCGTTAATCGTACTGGCGGCCATTTTATTTTTCTTTTCGGATTTTTCGGCCAGATTCTCAAATTATAAGTCCATTGCGTTTTTGACGGTTTTATTGTCTTATCCCCTCTTTATTTGGAGTCATAAAAGGTTCTTTAAACAGTTCGATCCTTCACTATCGAAAACCACTTTTTTGGGCATGGCCGTACAGCTTTTACAGCTATTGAGCGCATTCTTTATCATATTGGCTCTAAACGTGGAACCTTCGTCGATAATAGATTTTCTTTTTCTTTTTCTAGTTTCCAGCATCGTAGCGGTTTTACCGCTAACCGTAGGAGGAGTTGGGGCCAGAGAGTTTACGTTTTTGTACGGCTTGTCCCTAATCGGCTCCGAACCGGCGCAGGGAGTCGCGTTTAGTTTCATGTTCTTTTTGATAACGTTGCTATCCTCCGCTATCGGAGTGGCCTTTTTAAACGAAGACGGATATTATGAGTCTTTAGGAAAGAATCTGACTATCAAATAGCCGTCCTCTTTGATTCTATCTTCTTTATCGTATTCGTAATCTTCGAGAAACTCGTTTAGCACCGCGGCAAGATATTTGAGTCTTTGTTGCGTATCGCTGGCCGGAAATCTCTCTTTTAGATAACTGTACAGATCGCATCCTCTGGCTCTGCATCCTTCGTGCAGCTCCTTGAGCATATTTTCATCCAAATCCATATCGCGCTCCTTCAAAGCCATTGTATGCTTTTACCGTCAAAGAGAATAAAATCTCCCTCGCTGCCAGGTTTTAGTTCCTCTACCGAATATCCCGCGATCTTTGCCGGATTTTCAACCGTTGCTTTGTAGATCGTGAAAAAGGGTATTTTCTCTTTTACCACAAGATTTTCATAGACGGCGGAGAGATACTGTTCAAGTCCCTCCGCCCCGAAATCGGCCTCGTCGAAACTGATATCTTTCCTGACGTTGGATTTGGGAGAGTGCAAAGAGGTTAAAATATCTATTTCTCCCGATTTTAGCGCTTCTATCAGTTTGACCCTGTTTTTCTCGTCTCTAAGAGGCGGATCTATTTTCGCCGCCGTATTGTAGTTGTCGCATTCCCGATCGGTCTTTAACAGATGATGGATCGAGACTTCGCACATCAGATCGATCCCTTCACTTTTAGCTTTTGAGATCAACTCTACGCTTCTGTAGCAGGATACGGATTTAAATAGAACCGGTACCCGGTAATGAGCCGCAAACTCTACTATTTTGGCCACCTCGCTAACCTCTTCAAGTTCATTGATTCCGGCAAGTCCCAGTTTAGCCGACACCTCTCCCTCGTGCATAACTCCCCTGCCTCTGATAGAACCGTTTTTCGCTCTACATTCCAGGGTCACTCCGTACATCTTGGCATACTCAAATACCCTGCAGATCAAAAAAGAGTCCATATCGGAATAGAAAAAGATTGAAGAGGCTCCTTTTTTCAAGAGAGTCGCGATCTCGCTAAGAGCGGCGCCCTCTCTCGAGTCTACCGCCATCACCGGAGTCATTAACGAAACCCTGTTTATCAGTTCTCCCTGAGATCTGACAAACTCCAAAACTATCTCGTTATCTATCGCTGGAGACAGATCCGGATTAAGCATAATGGTGCCCACGCCGCCTTTTAGGGCCTTGTCGGCCAGATCTTTTAGAGTTTCGACCCCTATTCTGTCGTCTACAGGCTTGACGTTTAGATCGCACAACGGACGCATCAAATATCCGCGACATTCGGTTTGCGAATCGGCCAGAGGAGTAATATCGACTATTTTTCCGTTTCGTATCTCTACGTCGCAACATCTTTCGCCGGCAGAGTCGACGACCATTACCCCATTTAAAACCATTTTCACCTCTTTTCGGCAGATTTTTTATATTTTTTCAATACTTTCAAAAAATTTTCCGCTGTCGCGGCCCCCACCAGTTGACGACCGATCTGTTTTTTGTCGTAGGTAAAAAAATAGAAAGTCGGAGTGCCGAAAGCCTTGAGTCCTTCCGATTTTGCCGAATCGAGATCGAGTTTCACCGGAACGAAAAAGTTCTCTATAAATTCGGCCGCTTCGCTGTTTTCAAAGGCGACCTCGTCCATATATTCGCAGGCCTCGCACCCCTTTTGCTCTATCATCACCATCAGCGGTTTTTTCTCCTTTTTGGCTATTCCGAACCCCTTTTGCAAAGAGCCGATCCAATCAAAATCCGCTCCATGTAGAGAGAAAAAAAACAGCAATATAAAAACAACGCTTCTCATAGTCTCTCCTCCACCCTATCTAAAATACTCAAAAACTCCTTGGGGCTTTTGTAGCCCACCACCCTAAACTCTTTAAGCTCCTCCCCTTTCTTGAAAAACAAAATTGCCGGAGGACCGTAAATGCCGAATCTCTTCATAAGATCTCTGTTTTGGGCGGAGTTTTTCGTCACGTCTGCCTTGACGAAATAAAACCTTCTTAGCCTCTCTTTTACGGCTGGATCCGCAAAAGTTATCTCTTCGAGCTCCTTGCAGCTTACGCACCAGTCGGCATAAAAATCCACCATTACCAAATCGTTCTTTTGGAGTATACTTTTTAACTGATCCCACGACTCAACCGTAACTTTTTCAGCCTCGCTCCTTGGAGCATAAAGAGGCTCTCTTTTTAGGGAAGAAAGCGGATCCAGTGGACTTTTTGCTCCGCTAAAGGCTCCAAAAAGCAAAAAAACAGAATAAACGGCCAGCAAAAGTCCCAAACTCTTTTTCAAATAGACAAACCAATGTGCATCTTCACCGATATTTTCGAAACTTCTCAAATATACGGCGCTACCCAAAAATAGCGCGGACCACATCAACAAAGCGATCTGAGCCGGAACAACTCTCTCCAGAAGCCATATGGCCACAGCGAGCATAACTACGCCAAAAACCCTGGAAACGGCGTTCATCCAGGGTCCGGGCCTGGGCATAAACTTTCCGGCTCCCGTTCCTATTAAAAGCAGAGGCACCCCCATACCCATACTCATAGCAAACAGCGCCACAGCGCCCAGCAACGCATCGCCCGTCTGGCCTATGTATATCAACGCTCCGGCCAAAGGGGGCGCCACGCACGGACCGACTATCAGGGCGGATAAAAAACCCATTATAGCAACGCCGACTATACCGCCTTTGCTACCAGCCTCGTCGCTTTTCTTGGCCAAAGCGGTCTGAATCGAAGAGGGCAGGCCTATTTCGTAAAAACCGAACATACTAAAGGCCAGCGCGACAAATACCGAAGCGAAAATGGCTATTATCCACGGATTTTGAAACGCCGCCTGGATATTGGCTCCAAAAAGCCCCGCAAAAACGCCGGCGACGGTATATGTCAAAGACATGGCCAAAACATAAACCAAAGAGTACAAAAACGCCTTTTTCGTAGTAATGTTTTTGGTCCCGACTATAATCGACGATAAAATAGGAATCATAGGAAAAACGCAAGGGGTAAGAGCCAGCAAAAGGCCGAAACCGAAAAAGGTGGCCGCTATAGCCAAAAAGCTCTCCTTTTTGAGCACGTCGGCGATCTTTTCCTCTTCGTTTTTGGCGCTGGCGCTTTTTTTGACTTCGCCGCCTTTTATGGTTAGAGTTTTGGTTATGGGCGGATAACAAAGGCCGGCCTGGGAGCATCCTTGAAACTTAATTTCCACCCTATCTCCCGCTTTTAGACCAAAAAGCGGAATTATCAGGCTATTTTTATAAACCTCATCATCATGCAAAAGAGTCGGCTCGGGCAGTTTTATTTCAAGCTCACGCGGAGGATCGGAAAGAGTCTTGAGACTCAAACTCTCCTTATATAGATAGATCCCTTTTGCCATCTCAATCTTTACGGCGGCGGTTCCGTTTTTGTCAATCAGCGATACTTTAAACGCCTCTTCCGGCTCCAAGATCTTCTGTTCTTGAAATCCAGACGGAGTAAAAGACCACAAGGCGGTAACAAAAAGCGAAAAAAAAAGCGCAACTCTCAAGAGCACAACAGCTCCTTTACAAAATGGTGGTCGCAGCCGAAAAGAGTCCATACCAACTATTGCCGCGAGTTAATGATATTTTAACTTATTTTGCTTTAGTCTATCATATAAACAAAAAAAGGACAAAAATGAAAGGCAGATTGGCAAACGAAGCTTCGCCCTACCTAAGACAGCACGCGAACAACCCCGTAGAGTGGTTTCCGTGGTGCGAGGAGGCGTTCGAAAAGGCGCGCAAAGAGAACAAAATAGTATTTCTATCTATCGGGTACAGCTCTTGTCACTGGTGTCACGTGATGGAAAAAGAGGTTTTCGAAAACGAAGAGATCGCCGAGTTTTTAAACAGAAATTTCGTATCCATAAAAGTGGACAAAGAGGAGCGGCCGGACATCGACAAATATTATCAAGAGGCGTACAGACTGCTCAATCAAAAGGCCGGCGGATGGCCTCTGTCGATCTTTATGACTCCCCAGAAGGAGCCCTTTTTTGCCGGAACCTATATTCCGCCCCAGCCCAAATACGATATGGTCGGTTTTTTACAGCTAATAAAAAATATTCACGAAATCTGGAGCAAAAACCCAAAAGAGATAATAAACCACGCAAAAGGCCTAGGCAAATATCTTAACAGTTTACAAAATCCCAAAAAAGCCGTAAGGTTCGATAAAAATATTATCAAAAAATTTATAGACTCCGTAAAAAATATTTATGACCAAAAAAACGGAGGTTTTGGTGACAAACCGAAATTTCCTCAAACATCGATCATTAACACGCTGTTGAAAATCGCCCAGCTAACCGGCGACCAAGAGGCAAAGCAGATGGCGCTGTCGACTCTGAAAAATATGGCCAAAGGAGGACTCAGAGATCTGGTCGACGGAGGATTTTGTCGATACAGCGTAGACGAAAAATGGTTTGTTCCCCATTTTGAAAAGATGACCTACGACAACGCCCTTTTGGCCGAAAGCTATCTGGAGGCCTATTTGGTAACGAAAGAGAAGGAATTTAAAAAGATAGCCTTTGAAACCCTGGACTTCATGGGAGAGAAAATGTTAAACGACTCTCTATATTTCAGTTCCAGCGACGCCGACAGCGAAGGAAGGGAGGGAGGCTACTTTCTTTTCGATTACGAGGAGATAAAAGAGAAACTGCTTCAAGATGGATTTAACCAAAAGGAGATCGATGAGATTCTAAAAAGATTGGGAGTATCTAAAAAAGGCAATTTCGAAGGCAAAAACATTCTGCGGATCGAAGAGGATTTCAAAAACAGCGACAAGATTATAAAATCGTTAAAGGAGTTGCGATCAAAAAAGAGCTATCCCTTTATAGACAGAAAAATAATCACCTCATGGAACGCCATGATGATAGCCTCTCTGTACAAGGCCAGCAGAATCGACGCCAGATACTTCGAAGCCGCCGAAGAGTCTTTAAAAACCCTTCTTCAAAAGATGTATATAAACGAAAGACTGTATCACGTCACTATCGACGACAGAAAACCGGATGTGGAAGCCTTTTTGGAAGATTACGCCTATTTAATCAGAGCTCTTCTGGAAGGGTACAAATCCACACTGAACGAAGAGTATCTGGCAATGGGAGTCAAACTGACAAACGACGCTCTTGTGGAGTTTTGGGAAGAGGGCAGATGGTATTTCAGCAAAAAAGAGATAAGAACGGAATCGGATCATACAGACGCCACCTATCCCAGTAGCGCGGCTATAATGGTATCAAATATGTTGAGCTTGGGTTCTTTGTTCGAGGAAAAATATAGGAGGTTCGCATATTTGACCATAGAGTTCTACAGCGAAAAAATCTATAGACACCTGCCCTATTGCGCCTCTTTTGTGGAGGATATAATAAGATTTTTGTTCGAAGATATGATCATAAAGGGGGACGAAGGCGATCTGGTGGAGTGTATAGGCAAAATCGATTTCTATTACCCCTTTATTCTTTTAAAGAGCGAAAAAGGCTCCCAATTGCAGCTGTGCAGCCGTTCAAAATGTTTCGAACACCAAAAGGGATGCGAATCGATACTAAAAAGAATAGAGGAATTAAAATGAGTGAAACGGCGATAATCGGAGGCGGATGTTTTTGGTGTCTGGACGCCATCTACAGGAGAGTGGACGGAGTAAAAAACGTAGTATGCGGATACTGCGGCGGAAAACGTAAAAATCCCACGTACGAACAGGTATGCAGCGGCGCAACGGGACACGCCGAAGTGGTTAAAATTGAATTCGATCCGCGAATTATAGGCTACCGGGAAATTTTGGAGATATTTTTCTCCATACACGATCCCACAACTCTAAACAGACAGGGAGCCGATATCGGCACCCAGTACAGAAGCGTCATTTTTCCCGTGGATCAAACCCAAGAACGGATCGCAAAAGAGACCATAAACAGATTAAACCCCCTCTTTGGGAACGCTATAGTCACTACGATAGAACCGTTTGATAGATTCTGGCCGGCGGAAGATTACCATCAAAACTTTTACGACAACAACAAAGGGCACGGCTATTGCAGAGCGGTTATTGAACCGAAAATAGAGAAGTTCCATAAAACGGTGGGCAAGAGAGGATGATCAAATTCGCAGTTTTCGTCGCAGTTTTGGATCTGGCGGCGCTTTATCTGATATATATAAGATTAGGGGAAAATAGAGCTCGAGGGCTAAAAGCCGCCGGAGCCCTGTTTTTTTTGAATTTCGCTACGGTTTTTCTAAGATATCTTTACATTTATATTCCGATTCTGATTTTGCATATTATATTTCTGCTTTTGGGATGGGCCGCTCTGTTTTATTTTCTGATAAACAAAACAGAGCGGATCTGGCCCGTTTTTTTGCCGTTAGTTTCGATAGCTCTGTTCTTTGCGGCAGGTCTGGCCGTCTGGGAATTTGATTGATCTATAGGCTTTTAGCTTCTCTTGATAGGATATCTTTCTGTTCGCCGGAGACGGCGAAGGCAGATAGTGCCGCGTAATATCGAGATGACCGAAAAACTTTTCGAATATACTCTGGGCTTTGCGTCCGGTAAAAAAGAGTCTCTCGATATTGGGATATCTCTTTAGAAGATCTTCGATGTCGTTCGGCTCCACGCCGCTTAGAGAGCTATCGAGCGAACTCTCTCTGCTACATGTGGCAACCATATCCCACAGCGCGATTTTGTTCCTTTTCAAAAATGAGATCTTCTCCTCGACGCTGTTTGGTTGAGGTTCTTTAAACACGTCGCTTAGGAGTCTCCAAAAAACGTTTTGGGGATGCGAATAGTAAAAACCTCTCTCCAAAGATTTAAAACTGGGAAACGTTCCTAAAATAAGAACTTTGCTGTTTTCGTCTATAATAGGCGAAAAGGGGTGGGATTCTCTCATTAGGCCCAAATGGATATCGTAGAGGTTTGTTGATCGTTTTTATAAAGTTCGGCTCTCGCTTCGGCCTCGATCTGGGCGGCTTTTGAGGCAACCTTTAGATCCTGTGGACTCGGATCGGCGGGAGCCAGTGCGGCCGCCTGAACGCGCTGCATCTTCGAGATCGTCTCCTGCGGAGTCTTTCCCGGCGATAGATCGATTGGAACCTCTCCCGCCACGGCATAGTTTCGACCGTCCGGACCTCTTTTAAAAGAGTATGAGGCTCCTCCTTTGGTAACACCTGCGCCCGCCGAGAGATGGGCCATTTCGTGGGCTCTTACCTTTTGGTCTATCTCTTTGAGTTTGGAGATCGTCTTTTGCTCTTCTTGATTTTGCGCCAAAGAGTTGTCGCTCTCTTTTTTGGAGGTGTTGCCAAAGTAAGATCCTACATTTTGAGAGTAGTCGACGGTTGAAAGAGAAGAGACGGTCATCTTTCCCTCTTTTTAGGCGATTTATTCAATTTTATCATAAAAAAGAGAGGGCTTTCAACCCCCTCTTTGTCTATTCGACTTCAGCGTCTATAACTTCGTCGTCGCCTCCGCTCTTTTTGCTCTGAGAGTCCTCGCTCTTGGCGCCCTGGGCTCCGCCCTGCTCTTTTTTGTACATAGCTTCCGCCAACTTGTGGCTAACTTGGGTCAGAGCCTGAACTTTGGCCTCTATCTGCTCTTTTGTGGCGTTGTCGTCTTTTAGAGTCTCTTTTAGCTCGTTCAGAGCTTTTTCGATGGCTTCCTTATCTTCGGCTCCAATCTGATCACCCACCTCTTTTAGACTCTTTTCGGTCTGATACGCCAGAGCGTCGGCCTGGTTTTTGGTCTCGATGAGCTCTTTTCTCTTTCTATCCTCCTCTTTGTGGAGCTCGGCGTCTTTGATCATTCTCTCTATCTCCTCCTCGCTAAGACCGCTGGAGCCGGTAATTTTGATCTCTTGAGCCTTGCCTGTAGCCTTGTCTTTGGCCGTAACGGTCAATATACCGTTGGCATCTATATCGAAAGTAACCTCTATCTGAGGTACTCCCCTTGGAGCAGGCGGAATTCCCTCGAGAGTGAACTGTCCCAGCGACTTGTTGTCTTTGGCCAGCTCTCTTTCTCCCTGCAGAACGTGAATCGTAACGGCCGGCTGATTATCTTCGGCGGTGCTGAATATCTGAGTCTTTTTAACCGGCAGGGTGGTTCCCTTTTCGATCAGTTTCGTCATAACTCCGCCCAGAGTCTCTATTCCAAGGCTCAAAGGCACAACGTCCAGTAGCAGAACGTCTTTTACGTCCCCTTTGAGAACTGCGCCTTGAATAGCTGCGCCTACGGCCACAACTTCGTCGGGATTGACCGATTTATTCAGCTCTTTGTTAAAGAACTCCTTGACTTTCTGCTGAACGAGCGGAATTCTGGTAGAACCTCCCACCATTACCACTTCGTTGATCTCATCTTTGCCGAGACCGGAATCTTTTAGAACCTCTTCGCACTTTTTGATGGTCTGATCGATCAGATCTTCGATCATCGATTCAAATTTGGCTCTGGTCAATTTCTTGACCAAATGTTTCGGACCGGTCTGATCGGCGGTTATAAAGGGAAGGTTGATTTCGGTTTCCGTAGCGCTGCTGAGCTCTTTTTTGGCGTTTTCGGCCGCCTCTTTTAGCCTTTGCAGAGCCATAACGTCCTGTTTAAGATCGATTCCGGTTTCGCTCTTGAACTCCTCCACAAGCCAATCTATGATTCTGTTGTCAAAGTCGTCTCCGCCCAAAAAGGCGTCTCCGCCAGTGGCCAGCACCTCTACGACGTTATCGCCGGTTTCGAGAATAGTAACGTCGAACGTTCCGCCCCCCAGATCGTATACCACTATTTTTTCGGCCTCTTTTTTATCCAGACCGTAAGCCAGAGCCGCCGAAGTTGGTTCGTTGATTATTCTCAAAACGTTCAGTCCCGCTATAACTCCGGCCTCTTTAGTAGCCTTTCTCTGAGCGTCGTTGAAATAAGCAGGAACGGTAATAACGGCCTCTGTTATCTCCTCTCCTAAATAGCTCTCGGCATCCTCTTTTAGTTTCATCAAAATTTTGGCGCTAATTTCTTGCGGAGTGTAGACCTTGCCCTCTACCTCCACCGCGCACGCGCCGTTTCTGTCCACGATTTTATAGGGCAGTCTCTTTTTTGCCTCCTGGGCTTTGTCCTCGTTACACATCAAACCCATTATTCTTTTTACGGAATATATGGTCCTGGTAGGGTTGGTGACCATCTGTCTCTTTGCGGGGTCTCCAACCAAAACCTCGCCTTTGTCCGTAAAAGCGACTACTGACGGGGTTGTGTTCTTACCCTCTTTGTTTGGTATTACTTTCGCCTCTTTACCTTCGTATATCGCCATACATGAGTTGGTGGTTCCCAAATCTATTCCCAACACTTTTGCCATTTTGACTCCTTTTTGTTAATTTCTTTTATTTTAGTTCTTTCGAAAAACCTTGTCAGCTACGCAAGTAGCACTTCTATTTGGCCACGCTGACTTTGGCCGGTCTGAGTACTCTCTCTTTGTATTTGTACCCTTTTTGAATCACCTGAACGATTTCGCCGGCTTTTCTCTCCGCATCCTCCACCTGCAAAAGAGCTTCGTGCAGGTGGGGATTGAATTCGGACCCCTCCTCGATCTCTATAATCTCGATACCGTGTTTGCCGAAAGCTTTGACAAACTGATCGATCGTCAGTTTTATTCCCTCTTTTAGCTGTTGTACCGCCTCTTCGGCCTTTAGATTCTCTTGACTTACAGCCGCCAGCGCCATATCCAGGCTGTCAAGAGCCGGCAGGAGATCTTGGGCGAACTTCTCCAGCGCATACTCTATAGCCTGAATCTTCTCTCTTTCGAGACGCTTTTTCGTATTTTCAAAATCGGCATGAACTCTAATATATTTATCTTCGCACTCTTGGAGCCTCTGCTGCAGCTCCTCGAGCGAATCAGCCTTGTGAGCATCTTGAGCGTTTTCGCCCTGTTGCTCCTCTTTCTCCTCCTCTACCGACTCGGCAGACTCTTGTTTGGGATTCTCTTTTATCTCTTTTTCGCTCATCTCCTACTCCTTGGTCAGTTTTTCGAAAAATGTCTCGTAATCTCTATATAGCGCGCCGATGCACAACAGCTTCGCCTCTCGCTCCTCTATGCGGGCTTTGGAGTTATACGCCAAATATCCTTTCGGCAGGAACTCCTCAAAATAGAGACCCGGTTCCAGACCGTCCAAAATCGTACCGTCTAGAATCTCCTTTATATGTCTGTTTCCCCAATCTCTGTTTTCCGACACCATCTCCAAAAGCTCGTGTGTTCCGGTAACGTTTATATCCTCGTTGGAAACGGCGTTAAGCTTTTTAGCCAAGGTGGTAAGTCCGATCTGCCTGCACACGTTGACCAGATCGGAAAGGTCGCTTCCGCTAAACTCGTTGAAAAATCTGTACAAAGGCTCGCTGTATTCGAGGATAAACTCCCCTCTTTCAAAAACCAGCACCAAAAATCTGTCGTTATAGTTTATCACCTCTTTTAACCGGCTAGATTCAAAAAACTTGTATTCGCAAAATATGTGATACTCGCCGCTAAGCTCTTTGATCTTTTCCCGCTTTCCTATCGAAATCGGTTTCTGAGGGGAAAGTCTACCGCGCCAATACTTTTTCAAGGTCGCAACGGCAGGTATTCTGCCGCTGCTTATATGCTCTTGTTCTAGTTCACCCTCTTCTACCATCTTTTTAAAATAGTTTCTAATGGTAGCGGAGGATATCGAAATATCCAGTCTCGACTGTAGATATTTAGAACTGACCGGAACCGGATTTTTTATATACTCTTTGATAATGGTCTGCAAGATCAGCTCTCTTTTTCCCTTCATCTCTACTCTTTAGCACTCTATGGCTTAATTTGCTGATGTAATTATATAACATTGAGTATAGTATTGTCAAGTTATTTAATAAAAGTATTGTTTACGAAGATATTTCGTAGTCCGAAAAATCAAAACGGATCGGTTTTTATGAGGATGAAAATAAAAAAGAAAATCTTGCGGGGGGGGTTAAT
>Ga0256834_1001396_pt1 | contig 16467 bp, 14 predicted proteins | sample 4281140metaG_FD_190536 | JGI IMG/M metagenome (GOLD analysis project Ga0256834, IMG submission 190536) | Hydrothermal vent microbial communities from East Pacific Rise, Pacific Ocean - 4281-140 | ecosystem: Environmental > Aquatic > Marine > Hydrothermal vents | place: Pacific Ocean: East...
ACTAGCAAAACCTGCTTATCGTTTTCCATCGCCTCATCAAGTGATCTAATTGACTTTTCTCTACCAACAAATAATGGAATAACCATATGCGGATAAACTACAACATCTCGCAAGGTAAGCACGGGAATATTTTTTATATTTTCCAATTTTTCTGCAGTAGTGTCTTTGCTTGCCATAATTAAATATTCTCTTTCTATGTATTGTTAGACTTTTTATTGGGGCAAATTATACTTTATCAATGTGCTTAATATAAAAAGCCCCGTATACCAGAGCTTTTCACTTTAGTACCGGGGCATCTATAATTATGTAGTTAAACCTCTATTTTACAGAAGAGGCTTTTTTCTTAACTTTTTTATTCTCATAGATTAGATAAGGCTGCGACTCCCCATTAACCACACTCTCATCCACTACAACTTTGCTGACCCCTTCTTGCGAAGGTAATTCATACATTGTATCTAATAATATATTTTCCATAATTGAACGCAAGCCACGTGCGCCTGTCTTTCTTTCCATTGCCTTTTTCGCAATAGCATAAAGAGCCTCTTCACGAAAATCAATTTCAGTACCTTCCATTTCAAATAGCTTACCGTACTGCTTTGTTAATGCATTTTTTGGTTCAGTCAATATACGAACCAAAGCATCCTCATTCAACTCTTCAAGAGTTGCAATCACTGGCAAACGCCCCACAAACTCTGGAATCAAACCATATTTAACAAGATCTTCTGCCTCAATGCCTTTAATAACCTCACCAAAAAGTTTGTCATCATCTGGGGCTTTAACATCCGCAGAAAAACCAATACCACTTTTCTCAGTTCTATCCAAAACAACTTTATCTAAACCGGAGAATGCTCCTCCACAGATAAAGAGAATGTTTTTTGTATCTACCTGTAAAAATTCTTGCTGAGGATGCTTTCGCCCACCTTGTGGTGGAACAGATGCAACCGTCCCTTCAATTAATTTCAATAACGCCTGCTGTACACCTTCGCCAGAAACATCACGAGTTATTGATGGGTTATCTGACTTGCGGGAAATCTTGTCTATCTCATCGATATAAACGATACCAGTTTCTGCCTTTGCAACATCGTAATCACATTTTTGTAGTAGCTTTTGAATGATATTTTCTACATCTTCCCCAACATAGCCTGCCTCGGTTAACGTTGTAGCATCTGCCATAGTAAATGGCACATCTAACATACGTGCTAAGGTTTCAGCAAGCAAAGTCTTACCGCTACCAGTTGGACCTATTAATAGAATATTACTTTTAGAAAGTTCTATGCCATCTTTACTGACATTACTCTCCATACGCTTATAGTGATTATAGACTGCAACAGAAAGAACACGTTTAGCAGCAGTTTGATCAATTACATAATCATCTAAAAAATCATTAATTTCTTTAGGAATTGGCAAGCTTTTGCTTTCACTCTCATCCTTTTCTTGTAGTTCTTCTGTAATTATGTCATTACATAAATCAACACATTCATCACAGATGAAAACCGAAGGGCCTGCTATTAGTTTTCTAACCTCGTGTTGGCTTTTACCACAGAATGAGCAATACAGTAATTTACCTTCACCTTTGCCACTTTCTTTTTTATCTTTACTCATTGATAGAAAACCTCAATTTTTTCATTCCAATATGCTATTTACAATCTTAATATACTTAAAAAGTACAGCAAGAATAGATAATCTCTGTTAATTAGTATGCCATTTTACACTACTAAACTTAAATAATCCTTAACCACAAAAAAAGCCTGAATAGATCAGGCTTTTTTGTGGTTCCAAATAGTTCGCTCACACTATTTATCTCGTCGATTTAATATTTCATCAATCATACCGTAAGCTTTCGCAGCTTCAGCATCCATAAAATTATCACGATCAGTATCTTTTGAAATAGTTTTCAAAGTCTGACCAGAGTGATTAGCCAACACTTTATTTAGCTCTTCACGAATTTTTAAAATTTCTTTAGCATGTATCTCAATATCAGAAGCCTGACCTTGGAAACCACCTAGGGGCTGATGAATCATTACACGCGAATGTGGTAATGCAAAACGCATACCTGCTTCACCACCTGCCAATAACACTGCACCCATACTTGCTGCCTGACCAATACATAATGTACTTACTTTTGGCTTAATAAATTGCATGGTATCGTAAATCGCCATACCTGCTGTTACCACGCCTCCAGGTGAATTAATGTAAAGATGGATATCTTTTTCTGGGTTTTCTGATTCTAAGAACAGCAACTGAGCAATAATCAGATTTGCCATATGATCTTCAATTTGCCCAACAACAAAAATGACACGCTCTTTTAATAGACGAGAATAAATATCATAAGAACGTTCACCACGAGATGTTTGCTCTACAACCATTGGAACTAAAGCAGCGTGAGAATTTAAAGCACCTTTATCTGACATATTATCTATTATCCTATTTCTATTATTGTAGTTGGATTAAGTTTGCACTAAATTTTTATTCATTTACAAGCTCTGAAAATTTCATTTTCTCATCTTCTACTTTTGCTTTCTCCAGAACCCAATCAACAATCATTTCTTCCATTACAGAAGCTTCAATAGTCTGCATTGCTTGTTGGTTAGTTTGGTAGTATTCGATCAACGCTTGTGGATCTTCATAACTTGCTGCTAATGACTGTAGCATTTCATCAACTTTAGCTTGGTCTTTTTCTAATTTATTAACGGTGATAACTTCACCAACAATCAAGCCTAATTTAACACGACGCGCCGCTTGCTCTTCAAACATATCATCAGGAAGCGTTGAAAGATCAGCGCCTTGTGAGTTTTGAGCCATTTCATTACGTACTTGCTGAATTTCATCTTTAACTAAAGCACCTGGCAAATCAATTTCATGTATATCATGCAGACCTTCCATTACAGACTGCTTCACACGAGCTTTAATACGTTGCTCTAGCTCACGCTCCATATTTGACTTTATTTCTGCTTTAAAACTCTTTTCTGTGCCATCTTCAATACCAAACTTTTGAATAAAGCCCTTATCAACCTTTGGTAATTCAGGAGCGCTGACTGTTTTCACCTTCAAGGTAAATTGTGCTGTCTTGCCTTTTAGATTTTCAGCTGGGTATTCTTCAGGAAAAGTAACATCCGTATCTTTTTCTGCTCCTGCTTTCATACCAATCAATGCTTTCTCAAAATCCTCAAGCATACGACCCGCACCAAGCTCTACTGAAAAATCTTCTGAGGCACCGCCTTCAAAAACCTCACCATCTAACGTGCCATCAAAATCAATAACTAATAAATCGCCATCTTTAGCAACACGCTTAACTTCTTTCCAGCCTTTTTGTTGCTTACGTAATGTATCAATCATTTCATCAACATCTGCAGCCATAATTTTAACAGAGGGGCGCTTAACTTCCATTTTCGAAACATCAGCTATTTTAAACTGCGGGTAAATATCAAAAACTGCGGTGTACTCTAAATCCTTACCTGGCTCTAGCGTAGTTGCATCAATTTTAGGCATGCCCGCCACTTTCAAATTTTCTTGCTCAGCTGCTTCATAGAATGTTGACTGAAAAATCTCACCAACCACTTCTTGATAAACCGAATCCCCGTATTGCTGACTCACTACGCTCATTGGCACTTTACCAGGGCGAAAGCCGTCAATCTTCACTCTGCCCCTCATTGATTTTAAGCGAGTATCAACCTCACCATCAATTCGCTCTGCAGGAATAACAATAGATAATTTACGTTCGATATTACCAGTGGATTCAACTGAAACTTGCATGAATAAACCTCGCCCCAAACTCTTTAATAAATCTGGATAGCTTTGAAAATTTGAAATAAATAATGGTGCGAAAGGAGAGACTCGAACTCTCACATCCTAAGATACTGGTACCTAAAACCAGCGCGTCTACCAATTCCGCCACTCTCGCAAAAAATGCGATTATACAGATGTATAATCTAATGGGACAATCATTTATTGAACAACACATCTATTTGGTAGAAATAAAAATGTTACCCATAAAATATGGGGTGGATAATGGGACTCGAACCCACGACGACCGGCATCACAAGCCGGGGCTCTACCAACTGAGCTATACCCACCATAAAAACCAATAAAGTTAAAATCAAAACTCGATGGCGCGCCTGGCAGGACTCGAACCTGCAACCTACGGCTTAGAAGGCTGTTGCTCTATCCAGTTGAGCTACAGGCGCATACGAGAACGACCAAACTTCAAAAGACCCAACCCTTTGGCTAAATCTTTCTTTAAAAAAATGGTCGGGATAGAGAGATTCGAACTCCCGACATCCTGCACCCAAAGCAGGCGCGCTACCAGACTGCGCTATATCCCGAAATATCCTATTCAACCCACTATTGCAAAACAATTAGCAAGTAAATAGAAGAGCGCGAATGATACGCACCTAACCTATTTTCGTCAACCCGATAATAGGGCATTTTTAATGATTATTTACATCCAATCGTACTAATTTTGGCACCCCCCCCTCTTTTTCGGTGTTTTGTACGAGCTATTAAGAATAGCCTGGCTAAAACTTCACCTTAAAACAAGGAGATCCAACACAATTTAGACACAAGAAAAAGGAACATAAATGCTCCTTTTTCTTGTGTAAGTTTTAAACTAGAGGACTAGCCGTTAACTTGCGCCATAACTTCAGCAGCAAAATCTTCAACCTTCTTCTCGATACCTTCACCCACCTCATAACGAACAAATGCTGTTACTTCAGCACCTGCCGCTTTTAATAGCTGACCAATAGTCTGATCAGGATCTTTAACAAAAGGCTGACCTACTAATGTGATTTCAGCAAGGTATTTGCGAATACGTCCTTCAACCATTTTCTCGATGATTTCAGCTGGCTTACCGCTTCCTTCTGCTTGAGCAATAAGGATTTCTTTCTCTTTTGCTAATAGATCCGCAGGTACATCAGCCTCACCAATGCACTCAGGGCGACTTGCCGCAATATGCATCGCAATATCTTTACCTAGCGCTTCATCACCACCGGTCATTGCAACAGCAACCGCAATACGAACGCCGTGATTATAAGCATAAACTGCATCGCCAGAGATAATCTCAAAACGACGTACTTTCATATTCTCGCCAATCTTAGCAACCAAGTTTGCACGAACTTCTTCAACTGTCTCACCAGAATCTAGCGGCATTGCAGAAAGCGCTTCAACATCAGCAGGCTTATCAGCCAATACTCTTGCACCTGTTGCGTCTACAAAACCAATGAAGCTTTCGTCTTTAGCAACAAAGTCTGTCTCACAGTTAACTTCTAAAATTGAAGCTTCTGACCCATCTTCTGAAACAGTAATAACAACTTTACCGTCAGCCGCTACGCGACCTGCTTTCTTATCTGCTTTAGCTGCGCCTGATTTGCGCATCATATCGATTGCTGCTTCCATATCACCGTTAGTTTCGGTAAGCATTTTTTTACAATCCATCATGCCAGCACCTGTGCGCTCGCGTAACTCTTTAACCATCGAAGCTGTAATAGCCATTTTTAATTCCTCAAAATATTTGATCAATAATCATAAACTACGATCAAACAAGCCTCTGATATTAGAGGCTTGTTTTAACAAATGTATGGACTTTAGTTAGAAACTAAATGCCACCCATTAATTCATCTTGTAAAACCTTAAGCTCATCCCACTTACCATCAGCCGCTAGTGCAGCTTGCTGAGGCCAAGTTTTTGGCTCTTTAGATTTCAGCGTTGAAACTGTATCTAGGATTACTTTGATCGCATCACGATCCATCTTAGCCAAATCTGCATACGTAGTAACACCTGCTTCGCCTAATACCTCAGCAATCTTCGGACCGATACCTTCGATCTTTTTTAGATCATCAGCTTCTGCTGTTTTAGAGGGTGCTTTTTCTGCAGGAGCTTCTTCTTTCTTTGCTTCTTCTTTAGCAGGAGCAGCTTCTTCTTTCTTTGCCGAAGCAGGCTTCGTTGTTACTTTAGCCGCTGGCTTATCATCAGCTTTAGCTTCTGCTTTTGGCGCCGCTTTCTTAGGAGCAGGTGCCGCAGCAGCCATTTCTTCTGCATTTGTTGCTGCAGCTAAATGACCTTCGATAACAGAATCAGCAATTGCTGACGTGTAAAGCTGGATAGCGCGAATCGCGTCATCGTTACCAGGGATAATATACTCAACATCATCAGCAGAGCTATTTGTATCAACAACACCGATTACTGGAATACCCAAAGTCTTTGCTTCTTTAACAGCAATACCTTCGTGCCCAACATCAACAATGAAAAGTGCATCTGGTAATGCACGCATATTTTTGATTCCGCCCAAGCCTTTTTCTAACTTCTCAAGCTCACGAGTCATCATTAACGCTTCTTTCTTACCACCACGATTAATCGTGCCATCAGCTTCCATCTTTTCGATGTCATGCAAACGACGTACAGATTGCTTGATAGTTTTGAAGTTAGTTAGCATTCCACCTAACCAACGCTGATCAACGTAAGGCATTTTACAACGCAGTGCTTCGTCGCGAATTGCAGCTTGTGCCGCGCGCTTTGTACCAACAAACATGATCTTGCCGCCTTTAGCCGCAAGCTTACCAACAAAATTTAACGAGTCGTTAAACATTGGTAGGGTCTTTTCAAGGTTGATGATATGAATTTTGTTTCGGTCACCGAAGATGTATGGTGCCATTTTTGGGTTCCAATAGCGGGTTTGATGTCCGAAATGAACACCTGCTTCCAGCATTTGGCGCATAGTTACTTTAGCCATGAGTTTTTCCTCGTTGGGTTAGGCCTCCACATATCTGATAAAACGACCTATTTAAGCAACAAATGCTACCTAATAAGCACCCCGCAATACCGTGATGATATGTGTGTGAATTTGAAGTGAAGATCAAAAGATCGGCATACTTCAGTTAAGTTTTTCCCTGCAAATTTAAAACGTAGTAAATACGCTATAAAATTAGCGGGCGCACTTTATACCACAAACAGTTTCGCTTCTCTACCGAAAGAAGGCATAATTCGCGATTATTTTACAAAATTCATGAAGAGTCACACAACAGATGACAGTTACAATCAAATCAGCAGACCAAATAGAAAAAATGCGCGTAGCAGGCAAACTCGCTGCAGATGTTCTTGACATGATTGGACCCCACGTAGTTGCGGGAATTACAACCGATGAGCTAGATAAAATTTGTCATAACTATATTGTCGATGTGCAGGATGCAATCCCTGCCCCTCTAAACTATCATGGCTTTCCAAAATCTATCTGCACTTCGGTTAACCACCAAGTTTGCCACGGCATTCCTAGCAATAAAAAACTTAAAAAAGGTGATATCGTAAATATCGACATCACCGTTATTAAAGATGGCTTTCACGGCGACACCAGCAAGATGTTTTTAATTGGCAAGCCCAATGTTGCCACGCAACGCCTCTGCGATAGCGCTCAAACAGCACTATATATTGGCATCAATTTAGTTAAACCTGGCTTAAAGCTAGGTGATATTGGACATGCAATACAAAACTATTCAGAAGCGCAACATTACTCGGTGGTGCGCGAGTACTGTGGACACGGCATTGGTGAAGTTTTCCACGAAGAGCCTCAAGTATTACATTACGGCAAAGCAGATACAGGCATCACACTAAAAGAAGGCATGTGTTTTACGATTGAGCCGATGATCAATCAAGGCAAACGCCACATCAAAGTATTACCAGATAAATGGACAGTGATCACCAAAGATCATAAATTAACCGCACAATGGGAGCACACATTATTAGTGACAGCTGATGGCGTAGATATTTTAACTCTACGTGACGAAGAAAAAGATTGGAAGCAGCGCTTACCCGCTTAATACACCATCTTGTCAAAACCAAGCCTGCACAGGCTTGACTAAACCCTATAACTACTATAGATTTAGCGCCAAGCGCAGTTAATGATTTGAGCTTCCTAGCCAAAAACTGCTTATGCTTACATCCATTTTAAGGGTGTTCGATGTTATAAAAGAGCAATTCATAGTGTAATTGCTGGGGCATACATCAACGATTATCTTTGTACCTTTGATTATTAATATAAGGTCAATCAAACATTAAGGTTAAATATAAACCATTATTTTAATTAACAGCTTTTCACTTTTCTATTGTCGAATATCACTAACAATTGTATCGCACCAATAGAATCGAGCGTAACACCCGTGCATTAAGCACAGGGGAGACAAACTTTGTCATTTTCAGATTTTAATTTACAAGCAGATTTCATCAAGTCTATTGAAGCCGCTGGCTATCAATCACCTACTCCGCTTCAATCACAACTTATACCTCTTCTTGCAGAAAAGAAAAGTGCGGTAGTTTGGACGCAATCTGCTTCGGGTAAAACAGGCGCATTTCTCATCCCCGCGATGAATTATATTATTGAAAATCCTGCACCTGAAAAACGCGGTGCCCGCGTTTTAATTTTAACCTCACGCAGAGATCGTGTTAGCCAAATCAACTACACCATTAAACGCCTAAGCCAAGACCACACCATGCGTTTTGGGTTTATCGTCAGCGGTAGACCTTACCAAACGCAAATGCGTTTAATGCGTCGCCCTCTTGATATTATGATTGCAACACCAGGGCGCTTAAACGACCTAATGAGCAACGGAAAGGCTGATTTTTCACAACTAGAAATGCTCATCATCGACGACCTCACCAGCATCTATAAGAAAAATCTACATGGCCTAGTTGAACAAATAATCAAGCAAGCAGGTGATAGCTGTAACACCTTAACCTTTGTAAGCAACGATGATGAAACTAGCGAATATGCAGAATCTTTATTTCCTGACGCTACCCAAATTTACATTGATGACGACGATAATGACGCTGAAACCATGAACCCTTCTGCAGAACAATCAAAGAACCAAAAAATAGAACAAGCACCAGAATCCAGCACAGAAAAAAGTGACCCACCAAAAGTAGCACCACCTCATAAAATTGAAGTACCTGATAACTTAACACCTCAAAAAGTCCACGTTGCAGATGATTACACACATAAAATAGCAATGATGGATCACCTAATGGATGAGTTTGCAGGTGAGCCCACACTAATTTATACAGCAACAACAAAAGCCGCAAAAACCCTCCAAGAAAACTTATCTAACCATGGTCACGCCGCAGAATTAATTGATGATGTCGATGCAAGTGAGCTAAAAGATATTGATATTCTCATCCACAGCGACCAACAAAAAACCATAGTAGAAAGTGATACTTATCCGCAGTTAGATACTCACATAATTCATTTTGATCTCCCACGCAAAACTGAGCAGTATCTTAAACGCCTAGCCAATCATCAGCACAGTACAGATAAAGAAATGCTACTCATGATCGATGGCTATAACTTTAATGAACTTAAACACATTGAAAAAACACTCGGCGAAACACTCGAGCAAATTACAGTACCAGGCCTAGAACCTTTAAATCCTTTTGTAAACCTAAGCAAAGGAAGACCCTCTCATAACAAGAAAAGACCTAACAATAAAGGCAATAACCAAAGAAGCAATCAGGGCGGAGCTGGCCAAAGAAATCCAAGAAACAAAAATTCTAACCAAAGAAACGGCAAAGCAAACAACCCAAGAAATAAAACCCAAAATACCAAAAGCAGAAACCCTAGAACAAAGAACAATAGCGACAGTAACAACAATAGCAACAACAACCAAAATGGTAATAACGAGAATTCTGGTGACGCTCAACGCCGTCAACGCAAAGGGCCTTTTGGCCGTTTGAACGGTGGCGCACAACGCAAAAAGAGCAATGGTGGCAGGGACAGCAACAACACTAATAACCGTAGCAATAATCAAAACCGTAATCGTAGCGGTGGTCGCCACGTAAAAGTGGGGGTTAGCACACGTGGTACTGCGCCTCCTCCAGGAGCTACGAATGACAGAGGTTGGAATGCAAATGCACAAGAACGAAAGGTAGAAAAATCCAAACCCGTTGTTATAAGATACAGCAAGAAGCGCATTCTTGAGGATAAGCCTGAAGATAGTTAATCACAACTAGTCGTATCAAAAATTTCAACCCAGGTAATCGTCATCAGCTCCAAAACAGAAACAACACCCGAAGCTACAAACGTAGAGTCACACCAGCCAAAAGAACCTAGAAAAAAGGGAAATAGGTTAAATTGGTTCGTCCCGTTATTGCTCAGTGTTGTAGCACTGGCAATGCTATTGTTCTACCCTAGCCCCGAACCAATAGCGGAAATAGCACCGCAATCAAAAAACCAAACAAACAAAGCTTTCTCTGCTAATGAGCTAGCACTCAAACTGGTTACATCTTATTTTAATGGTTCTGACGAAGATAAAACCGAGCAAGTAATTGCCTTAGAAAACACCATAAGCTACCTAAACACCAATAAAACGCCCCATAATAACAAAGCTTTTTCGGCACTTAAAAACAGGAATCTGGGTAGTGCCATCCAATCATTAGTCACTAGTAGCAAACAACAAAAGCCCATTGATTCTGCTAAAACATGGATACACATTGGCAACATCCAAAACCTAACATCCACCAAACAAGCGCTACAAGCCTACAAAGAAGCCAGCATAAAAGCCCCCGATAATAGCGATGCATGGAGCCGCCAAGGACATGTGTATCGACAATTAAAACAATTTGATAAAGCTGAAAGTGCCTACAAAAAAGTACAAGCTATCAACAGCAAAAGTACAACTAACCAAGCCTTATACCTTGTAAACCTTGCTCAGCTTAGCCAATCAAAAGGGAGTATCAAAGATGCTGAAAAATCCTATTTAGAAGCTTTAGAAATCTACACAACCTTTGAGAATGATGCAGGCATTATTAACACCAGCGAAAGCCTCGCTCGTATTTATCAAAAAACCAAACAATACCCAAAAGCAGAAACTTATTACCTCACTGCAATTGCCGCCCACCAAAAGAATGAACAAACAAAAGAAGCCGTAGCAAGCTACCTAGCACTGGCCAATCTTTATCAACTAAAAGAACAAGCAGAAAATGCTCAAATACAATATGAAAAAGCACTGGAGATTAGCCTAAATAATAGTTTTGAAGAAAACGTTATCGTTATTTACAAACAGCTCGGCAAGCTTGCAGAAGGTAAAGGCAACCTAGAACTATCCAAGCAATACTATGACAAAGCGTTATTACTAGACAGTGGTATCGAAGGCGGAGAGAAAAGATCAATCAGCACCGCCGATCAATTTGCCAATTTAGCCATTTCTAGCCGCAAAGAACGCAAGTTTGCAAAGGCCGAAGAGTATCACCTAAAGGCAATTGATATTTATACCGAAAATAATCACACCAATGGCATTAATAGCCAAAAAATCAATTTAGGCTTCCTCTACAAGGTATGGAATAAGCCTCAAAAAGCCTGTGAAATATGGAAAAGCAGTATTGCCTTATTAAAAAGAAGTAAAAATAGCCGATTAGGCAGTGTACAAAAGTTAATTAGCACTAACTGTCGCTAAAATATCAAAAAAATAGTCAAAAACACCCCAAATACCGCTATTTTAATAGATCACCCCCCCTCTTTTTCGATGATTTGTGTTTTTTTAAGCCTCTTTTTACGTACAAATCATCGAGCCGAGCGTACACGAGACCATGTTGGAGCGTAGCGACGACTACCCGTAGGGTGCATAAAATGCATAAAAAGAAGGAGGGTGGTTATATAAAGCTGATTTTATAGAAAAATCAGCCCTTCCAAGATGCCTGTAACTCTAAAACAGCATCAACTACATCCTGCGGAGGAATTACACCTTCACGACCACGTATTACCGAATGCGAAACACCTTGAGCAACGACTTTATCACCCCGAGTAAAGGTGTGATCTGTATAAAAATACTTACTATCGTAATCTTTGATATGCATCTCTAGTGAAAACTTCTGAAAAACCTTTAAAGACGTTTTGTAATTCATATCATGGTACGCAACCAAGGGCATCCATTTGCGTTTCCTCATTACCTCAAGCAATCCTGAACGCACAAATAAATCAAAACGCGATAAATCGCATAAGGTTAGATAACGACCATTATTGACGTGCAGACTAATATCTAAATCATTGGGTAGCACAGTGAGATTTAGCTGGTTATATAGGTTATCCAGTGTGATTGGCGTTGCCCGTTTAGCTTGCAGGTAGATTAGTAATAGTCGTAAGTATAAATTCATTGAGCAACACCCCAAGTAAGCTTTTAATTACATCATGTTACAACATAAAATACTGCACAAGAAATCCCGCGCCCTTCGACTCCGCTCAGGGTGCTACTGTCACCCCTCTAAAAAACTATCAAACAACCTTCAAAACAAAGTAATTCTTCTTACCGCGTTGTAACAAGACAAATTTATTATTGATCAAATCTGCTGTTGTCAGCTTAAAATCTTCGCCAGAGATTTTCTCTTTATTTACTGAGATTGAATTCTCTTTTAAGGCACGACGCACTTCGCTGTTTGATTTTAAAAAGTTAGTATCAGTCGATAATGCGGCAACAATATCGTAACCTGCCTCTATTTCACTCATACCAACTTCAGCCTGTGGCACACCGTCAAATACATCTAAGAATGTTTGATCATCCAAGGCTTTTAAATCATCACTGGTTGATTTACCAAACAAGATTGAGCTGGCTTTAATCGCATTATCCAAATCCGCTTGCGAATGCACCATTGCGGTAATCTCACTCGCTAAACGCTTTTGTAATACGCGCATGTGCTTTGCTTCGTTATGCTCTGCAATCAACGCATTAATTTCATCTTCTTCCATAAAGGTGAAAATACGAATGTACTTTTCGCTATCTTCATCGCCTGAGTTCAGCCAGTATTGGTAGAACTTGTAGGGCGAAGTATATTTCGCATCTAACCAAACATTACCGCCTTCACTTTTACCAAATTTAGAACCATCTGCTTTAGTAATCAACGGACAAGTGATCGCATAACCTTTGCCTTTACCTATACGACGAACTAGCTCTGTGCCCGTGGTGATATTCCCCCACTGATCGCTTCCGCCCATTTGAATGGTGCAATTATTCTCGCGGTATAAATGCAAAAAGTCATAACCCTGCACTAGCTGATAAGTAAACTCGGTAAAGCTCATACCCTCTGAGCCACCATCATCTGTTCCATCAGAGGTAATACGGTTTTTAACCGAATCTTTCGCCATCATGTAATTAACAGAAATATGTTTACCCACGTCACGGATAAATTCGAGGAATGAAAAATCCTTCATCCAATCGTAGTTATTAACCATCACCGCACTATTTTCAGCGCTGTCAGAACCTGTCGAATTTAGAGCATCGTCAAAGTTGAGGAAGTGAGATAACTGCTTTTTAATCGCCTCCTGATTATGGCGCAAAGTTTTCTCATCCAATAAATTACGCTCAGCCGACTTACCCGAAGGATCACCAATCATCCCCGTAGCACCACCCACTAGTGCGACAGGTTTATGCCCACAACGCTGAAAATGCGCCAGCAACATAATAGGAACAAGATTACCAATATGCAAAGAATCAGCCGTCGGGTCAAAACCCACATAAGCGATACGCATTGCCTCGTTTAAATGCTCTTCAGCACCTGGCATAACATCGTGGATCATCCCACGCCATGTGAGTTCTTCGATAAAGTTTTTCATATTTGATTTTAGTTAATTTTTAATTGCGCGTATTATAGCCACAAAAGCTAATAACTATTAGCCTCACTGTTACAAAATATAAAGGAAAAATCATGGCTACCTACATTCTAGTCTACTTAGGCGGAAACCAACCAAACGACCCAGAAGAAGGGGCAAAACATTTTGAAAAATATAGAGAATGGCTAGGCTCACTAGGTGATGCTCTCGTTAGCCCAGCAAATCCACTTAAAGATACCAACGTAATCACGCCAGATGGACAAGTTGCTCAAGGCAGTAAAACTGAGATGTCAGGCTTTACCGTTATTCAAGCAGACTCAATGCTAATAGCAGTAGAAATGGCGAAAACTTGCCCGTTTCTTGAAATTGGTGGAACGCTTGAGGTTTCTGAAATGATGCGGATGGATGGTTAGCGCTACTTCAATTAGGTTTGTTATTTTACAAACCTAATTTGTAAATTTAAGTTCATAAATAAGCTACCAGCTTCAGAATAGATTTTCCCAAAGTCGTAACGAGAACTACTCGCTGTCTCAAATTTAGTATTATTAATAAGGTAATTTTCGAATTGGCTTTTTTCATAGATGTGATAACAAACAATATCACCATCACTCTTTACTATTAAATACCCTCCTGTAGCATCATAATCACCACCCCAAACTTTAGCTGGTGTCATCCCCAGAGCTGCATCTGTACATAAACGTTTAATTTTATATGTATAAAAAGGATGGCCGTTAGCGGTATTAAAACCTAAAATATTATCATCCTCAACACTGGCAAGAAGGTCAGCGGTTCTCGATAAATTAGCGCTATAAAACTTCAAAACCATACTAGCGAGTATCTGTGGCAACGCAGTATCGATTAAAACCAGATTATCAGAAAACACCTCATGATTAACTTTCACAAAATCAAACATACATGATGATTCCTGAACTGCTTTTACTCGCTCTTTAATTTTTGAGCGACCTGAAATATCATTTATATTTTTTACTTCTTGTTCTGATAAGCATTTCCCTACAATTTTATATTGGAAATTTGTAGATTTACCAGCATTTAAAAGTGTGGATGGGCTACCTATTTGAGACTTTATACTAAATCCCAAAGTAGGCTTTTGATTTGTTCTCTCATCATGAATTACTATAGTAATATCAGTTTTAGATGTAGATTGAGCTTTTAATGAAACACAATGAATTTTTTTCATAAAAGCTTCTATTTCAGGGCTTGAAAAAGTACCACGCTCGGATTGTATTTTTTCTAACAATTGAATTGCTTTCGTTTGAAATTCAACAACAGGTATTCGAATTAGCTCATTTTGGTTAGAGGTAACAACAACTAAATCTTGATCAATTGAATATTCATAACTTCCTGAAGATTCTGTTCGTAAAACTTGAACAATGGGGTAAATTAAACTTTCAATTCGGTTTAGGCTCTCATCACCAGGATAAAGACACTTATCCGACAAAATTTTAAAAAGCGTATATATTTCACTCCACTCACCCTTATTACCCGTTATCAATGACATAACTAAACCACCTTTAAACGTTGTAATAACTGATTAGCAGTGGCTTGTATTGCCGGAACTGCAACTGAATTACCAAATTGTTTATAAGCTTGAGCATCAGCAACAACTATTCTAAAGTTATCAGGGTAGCCCTGTAATCTTGCCCACTCACGAGGTGTCATTTTACGAATACCTTCTCTATTAACCTCTCCTTTGATATGAGTAATAGGCACGAAATTAGTTAGCCTATGGTCATAGATAAGATTTCGCTCTCTCCCCATACCTCCGCAAACAACTGCATTCGCAACCCTATCATTTGGAATGATCTCGAACCCAAAACCATTTCCTTTTTTCTCATGTCTTTTTCTATGTGCTCGTAATGTTTTCAAATATTGGGTTGATAAATAATATTTTACAGAAACTTCCTTTTCTTCAATAATGGAATTTATTGTAGGTATTAGATCCAATTTGTCGGGATATTGAAAACTGTTAATTTCCAAATCCTTTCTAAAACCAACTATGAATATACGTTCACGATTTTGTGGAACCCCAAAGTTTTTTGCATTTATAATTTGTGGCTCTGGAACAAAGTAGTTCAAATCTTCTCGGAGTACATTCAAGATTGTTGCTAGAGTCTTACCGCGATCATGTCCTCGCAAGCCTTTTACATTTTCAAGAAAGAAAGCTTTAGGCTGATGTCTTTTTATAACTTCAGCAACATCAAAGAACAATGTCCCACGAGTGTCTTCAAACCCCCCTCTTCTTCCTGCAATTGAAAAAGCCTGACATGGAAAACCTGCACATAAAACATCAAACTTATTGGGTATATATTTTTTGGTATCTTCTTGGGTTATATCGCCAAAAGGTGCCTCTCCAAAATTGGCTTCGTATGTTTTTTTCGCTGGCACATCCCATTCACTGGTGAAAACACACTTTCCACCTAGGTTCTGCAAAGCAAGTCTAAACCCTCCTATCCCTGCAAAAAGGTCAATAAAGGTAAATTTCGGGGACTTGGGAGGAGGAAATGGAATATCATTTTCAAACTCAAAAAGATATTGAAGAGCATCTTCTGCCACTTTATCTGAAGGAGATTCATCTGGAAATTTATATGCCAATATCTCTTTAACAAAGCTAACAGCATTCGATTTATATAAATCTTTAGAATCAACTTTCTTTTGCTTTAGATAATGAGTAAGTGCTGCCTTCTTATTTCCATAAGAGTCATCGATAACTGAGCCTTGTTTAAAACACAAGTCAGTAAATGTGATTCTTGCACCCAACCCCATATCACAATATTCCGTAAGAAAACGAATGATTATGATATGTTTCTAATCTACTGTCCGGTCATGATTTTTCTTAATTGTCTACGGACTATGAGTCACATTTAAAAGAA
>Ga0256834_1001397_pt1 | contig 16454 bp, 17 predicted proteins | sample 4281140metaG_FD_190536 | JGI IMG/M metagenome (GOLD analysis project Ga0256834, IMG submission 190536) | Hydrothermal vent microbial communities from East Pacific Rise, Pacific Ocean - 4281-140 | ecosystem: Environmental > Aquatic > Marine > Hydrothermal vents | place: Pacific Ocean: East...
TTAGTTGGATATATGCCATTTTTTACCCTTAATGCTTTGTTATGATTGATTAAGTGTATCTAACTCTTCTAGTAGATACTCCCAACTATCACTTGTAGGGTATTCGCTTATTATGTGAATCTAAGATGATTTAAAATCTCTTTTCCCAAATTTTTTTGATATAATGTTTAAATGTTTGAATCATTTATAGAAAAATTAAAAAATAAGAGCTTTTTAACACTTGAAACTACTCCAAAACACTCTGCAACCTTTGATCCAATTATAGAGCGAATTAAAGATTTAGGACTTCATAAAAAGGTAGATGGTTTCTCAGTAACAGACTCGCCACTTGCAAAGATGAAGTATAGTTCTCTGTTTGCATCTTTAAAGCTTCAAAATGCTTTTAAAAAACCAACAATTGCTACAATATCTATGAGAGATAGAAATAAAATAGCTTTACAATCTGGTCTTCTTGGTGCAAATGATGTAGATATAAGAGCAATTTTGGCTCTTACTGGGGATCCAGCGTCTATGAGTGATCAACCTAAAGCCAAAGGAGTATTTGAGGGTAATAGCACACTTTTATTAGATATCATCAAATGTTTTAATGGTGGGATTGATTTTGCAGGAAAACCGCTTGAAGTTAGACCCAAACCAATTTACCCTTTTGCTGTGGCAAATGCCTTTGCTAGAAATCCTAAAAACCTACAAAAAAAGATGAAGTTAAAACTAGAACACGGAGCACTTGGTATCATAACTCAGCCTGTATATAGTTTGGAAAATGCAAAAATGCTTTTGGAGCTTTTTCAAAAAGCCAAGATTGAAGCAGGAGATAAATCAAAAGATGCCGAATTGATTTTGGGTTTTTTCCCAATCACAAAGCTTAGAACTGCCCAGTTTCTAACATCTCATGTTCCAGGTGTTGATGTACCAAAGAGTTGGAGTGAAAAACTTTTTAATGCAAAAGAAATCTCAAATGAAGCACAAGATAGAGTAGGGTTGGAACTTAGTATCAAAGCTTTTGAAGAGATTTATGATTTGCATCCTAAGATGCATCTGATGGCTGCCAATAACTTTGCTTTAGCTAAGAAAATTATTGACAGCAGAAGATAGAGGTTTTTAAAAATCTCTCTTTAAAAGCATATCAACTTTTAAAATAGTCAAGATGCTATCCGCTCTTTTCCCAATACCGCTAATCATCCCTTTTTCTCTTGAAATAGTTTCGGGAGCTGGTTCGATTTGACTCTCTTTTAGTCTTATTGCTTCTGTGAGTTTATCGATGACAAAGCCAGCTATATTTTCTCCCTCTTTCATGACTATATATCTTGTTTCATTATTTTGGTTTCTTGAAGCTAGATGAAACTTTTTTCTTAAATCTATAAGAGGTATAACATTTCCTCTCAAATTAAAAGCACCAAGAACATACTCTGGAGTGCTTGGAACTCTAGTATACTCTATAGGTTTGATTATCTCTTGTATATTTAAAATTGGTATCGCATACTCTTCATCTCCAACTATAAAACCTACTAATTGTGTGATATTCTCTTCATGTATGTCATTTCCAACTTCGCCATTTATTTGACCTTTTTGGTTTTTTAAAACCTCTTCTAATTGTATACTCATCTTATGCCTCCACTGGTAATTTTATATTTTTACTTACAGCACTTAGTAGGTATTCTGGGGAGTAAGGTTTTGTTATATACTCTGTCATTCCTACTTCCACTCCTCTAAGACGATCAGACTTTGATGTTCTTGAAGTTACTGCTAAGAGTGGTAAATTTCTATATTTTGAATATTTACGAATTTCACTAGCTAGTGTATAGCCATCCATCTGTGGCATCTCAATATCTACAAGTACTGCGTCAAATGAAATCTCATTTGCTTTTAGAATATTTAGAGCTTCTACACCATTTGTTGCTTCAGTTAATGTAACCCCAAGAGGTGCTAAAGATTTTCTCATAATTGTTCTGTCTGTTTTACTATCATCCACTATAAGTACATTATAGTCACTTGGGCTACTTTTGCTTTGTGAAACACTATTTGTCGCTTGTTGTGTGAGATCTACCTTTATATCTTTTGCTAGATGCATCATAGCAGCAACATCAGCGATGAGAGTAACACCACCGTCACCTCTGATTGTAGCACCTGCGATTCCATCAATTCCTTGTAGATAGTCACCCATTGATTTTATAACTATCTCTTCTTGACCTACGAGTCCATCTACTATGATACCCATCTTACTCTCAGCTAAACCGATGATAATGACATATGCATGTTCTCCACTATCAAATATTTGTTTAACTCCAAATAGGTCAGAAAGTCTTACAAGTGATAGAATTTCATTTCTAAGACGAAGTACATTTTTCCCTTCAATCGTATAAACTTCATCCATAGAAATTCTAACAGTCTCTAAAACTGATGATAATGGAATAGCAAAATACTCCTCTTGCGTTGAAACAAGAAGTGCTTGCATAATTGCTAGTGTTAAAGGGATTTTTAATTTAAAAGTTGAACCTTTTCCTAGCTCACTATCTATATCAATGATTCCGTTTAGTTTTTCGATATTTGTCTTAACAACATCCATCCCAACACCTCGCCCAGAGACTCCTGTAACTTTAGCTGCTGTTGAAAAACCTGGTTTAAAGATAAGTCCATAAGCCTCTTTATCTGAAAGTAAATCTGCTTCTCTTTCCGTGATAATACCTTTTTCTAGTGCTTTCATCTTAAGAAATTCAGAATCCATTCCTGCACCATCATCTTTTATCTCTATAACAATTTGATTTCCTTCGTTATATGCTTTTAGATTTACTGTACCTTTTTCACTTTTACCTGCAGCTTTTCTTATGGCTGGAGTTTCAATACCATGGTCACAAGAGTTTCTAATCATATGCACTAGTGGATCACTAATCTCTTCTACAATTGATTTATCAAGTTCAGTCTCTTCACCTGTGAGGACAAGCTCAATATCTTTTTCCAAATCACGAGATAAATCACGAACAAGTCTTGGAAATTTATTAAATACTTTAGCAACAGGAAGCATCCTAGTTTTCATAACGGCGATTTGAAGGTCTGTTGTTACAAGTGAGACAGATGATACAACTTGGTTTAACTCTTCTAAGAATTTTTCTCCTTCATATCTCTCTTCAACATCATCATAAATTTTTAATAATCTATTTTTGCCAAGTACAAGCTCACCAATAAGATTCATTAAGTGGTCAAGTCTATTGACTTCAACTCGTATAGTTTGTTCTGGAGTTGATGGTGTTTTTTTAGCTATTGGTTTAACTGTCTCTTTTGTTGAAGTTTTTGCTTTTACCTCTTTTAATTGTTCTGCAGCTGATTCTGTTGTGATATTAGTTTTAGTTGTCTTTTTTGCTTTTTTTGCAAGTTTTTCTTCCATTTTTTGAGCAAGAAGTCTTTCAATCTCTTTTGCAACCTCTTCATCACTCATATCTTCCATATTTGCTTCAGGAGCTTCTTCTTTTTCTATAACTTCAGGAATCTCTTTGGTCTCTACCACTTTTCCACTTGATATTGCGTCAAACTTTGCACAAATCTCTTCTATCTCAATTCCACAATCTGCATCTGTCCCTGACTCTTTTATAGCTTCCAAAAGAGCTTTCATCATATCAACTGACTTTAAAACTACATCCATAATATCTGGTGTAATTTTTAGTTCATCTTTTCTTGCTTTGTTAAGTACATCTTCCATATGATGTGTGAGCTTTGTTAATATATCAAAGTTCAAAAATGAGCTTGAACCTTTAACTGTATGTGCAACTCTAAAAATTCCATTTAAAAGCTCTAAATCTTCAGGATGCGACTCCAACTCAACTAAGTCTTGATCCATCTGCTCTATTAGTTCAAAAGCTTCTACTAAAAAGTCTTCTAAAATCTCTTGTAAATCATCCATTCTTTTTCCCTTTTAAGCTATTTCAACCATAGGTTGTCTATTTTTTGAGTGAATTGCTTTTGCAACTTCTGTATAAAATATAGATGCATCAAACTTTGTAAGATATGCATCTGCCCCTGCCTCTTCTCCTCTTATATCACTAAAATGATCACTTATAGAAGAGTTAAATACAAGTGGAATATTTTTTGTTCTCTCATCCTTCTTTACATGTGAAGCAAAGTGAAATCCATCCATTTGTGGCATCTCAACATCACTTATAATGATTTTAAGTTCTTCCTCTATAGTGTCACCAAAAATTGTAATTAATTCACTTAATTTCTCTAAGCCATCTACCCCATCTTGTGCTTCAACAACATTAAAGCCCATTTTTTGCATAGCTTCTTTTACAATTCTTCTAGCGGTTGAGCTATCATCAAGTATGAGTGCTGTTCCTTTAAATTGTTCTATTACTCCAGTTTCTAACTCTGTAGTAGGTGTATAAAATCCCAACTCTTCTATGATGCTTTCAAGATCTAAAATCAAAAGTACTTCATCATTTTCTATCTTTGTAACACCTGTGATTTTTGTTTTATCAAAAGCACCTTGACCACTTGATGCAAATGAAGCAGACTCTATATCTGACCAAGAGATTCTTCTAATTCTCTTTGCTTCGTGTACCGCAAAACCTATCATTACATTGTTAAACTCTGTGATAATTACTCTTAGTTGTATTTTCTTTTTTTTAGGAGTTTTTATATTCATCCATTTTGCAAGATTAACTACAGGAATTACAACACCTCGAAGGTCAAAAATTCCATCTATATACTTTGGTGCATCTGGAAGTTGTGTAAGATTTGGAAGTTTTATAATCTCCCTTACCTTTGCAACATTTACGCCATAAATACCTTCATAAACCTTCCCTTTTGACTCTTTTAAGATTCTAAAATCTACAAGTTCCATCTCATTGTTTCCGACTTTTAGGACGTTATCATCGCTCATGTTAACCCTTTATGATAAATTGCTGAAAACTGATTTCATCCTTGAAGGTTATTTTATGGTAACTTTTATCACAAGCAAAACTGCCGAAATTCTTGTATTTGAGCTTTTCAAAAACAAATTCTTTGTTTTGGTGATAGTGTCCTTCATAGATAAAATCAATTTTTGTTACTCCTATATCGTACTTTTGTAGTTTTTGTTTAACGAATTTATGAAAGTTTTCTATTTTTCTACAGAGCTTTTTATTTAATTGAGATGCAAAGATCCTTTTTGAGATAGAATTTTTAGTTGTTTTATCGATTAGATTTAAGCATTTTAGAAGATATGAGTTTCTAATTATTGTTGTAAAAAAAGTGTATTTTCTACCTTGGTATAAGTCTCCGTGCGAGAGAAATATCTTTTTTCCTTGAAAATTAAGAAGAGTAGGTTGAGCCGAAATGGGAAAGACTTTTACTTTTGGGAAAAGTTTTTGGAGATTGAAGTCATGGTTTCCTTCAAAATAGAAAATTTCTATTTTTTGTGAAAGATTATTTATAAGGTGGATATGCTCTTTGAAAAGTGATTTTGTGTAAGAGATTTCAAAAATCAAAAGATCAAAGATATCACCCATCAAAAAGAGTTGAGGAGTTTTTATCTCATTATTATCTAAAGTTTTTAAGAATTGTAAAAAATAGTCTCTTTTTTCATTCTCATGAGCGTCACTTATGAAAATAGCTCCCTCTTTTATCTCCATTATGGAACATAAGCGATTGTAGGAATTGCAAGACTTTCATCATAACCGCACATAAGGTTTGCATTTGCGATGGCTTGTGATGAAGAGCCACGAAGGATATTGTCAATTGTACTATTTATATAGAGTTTTTTATCTTGACACTTTGCAAAAATATCACAAAAGTTTGTCCCTGAACATGATTTGATATCTACAGGCTTATCAAAGATACGAATAAATGGCTCATTTTTATAATATGCTTTTAAAATCTTAATTGGGTCAATATCCTCTTTTATCAACATATATGCATCTATCATCTCACCTCTACTTGCAGGTATGAGATGTGGAACAAAGTTGATGTCAAAAATTTTGCCACTTTTTTTATAAAGCTTTTCAACAATCTCAGGTTCATGGCGATGCTTGAAAGGATTATAAGCAAAGATGTTTTCATTTATTGATACGAAGTGAGTATTATTTGAGCATTTTTTCCCAGCCCCTGTAACTCCACTTTTTGCATCTATAAAAATTGGATAATTTTCATCTATCATATCAACAAATGGTAATAGTGCTAAAATAGAAGCAGTAGGGTAGCATCCAGGGTTTGCGACAAGAGAGCTTTTTTTAATTTCCTCTCTATACATTTCAGGAAGTCCATATATAGCTTTTTTTAGATTCTTCTTATCAATATGGGGACAATAATGTTGTTCATAAGTTTCAAGCTCTAATCGATAATCAGCAGATAAGTCAACTACCTTTACCCCTAAATCTAAAAGCTCTTTTGCAAATCCCATTGAAGAACGATGAGGAAGAGCTAAAAATGCAAGTTTAGCACACTTTGCTATCTCTTTTGCATCTGCAATCATAACTGGAGCTTCAAAAATACCACAAAGAGAGGGATGTAAATCTAAAATAGACTTTTCCCCACTACTGTTTGCAACATAAGTGATGTTGAATTTTGGATGATGGATAAGAATTTTTAAAAGCTCTAATCCAGTATAGCCACTAACTCCTACTATTGCAACATTTGTCATAGTTAAAACTTTATCTCTTTATAGCAGATAGATAAAATTTCATAAATAACCTCACCAGAGGGAAGTTTTACAACAACTTCATCTTCTTCCTCTTTTCCCATCAGTTGTCTAGCTAGCGGTGAGACAGAAGAGATAAGCCCGATATCAGGATTGCTCTCATAAGTTCCTACAATGGTGTATGTTGCTTTCTCCTGTGTATCAATATTTTCAACTGTGATAGTTGAACCAAACATTACTCTGTTATGAGCAAATTTAGAAGGGTCTATCTCTTGAACAGAGTCATAAAGATCCCCAAGTTCCGCCATACGAGATTCAATAAAACGAAGTTTTTCTCTAGCTGCGTGATACTCTGCATTTTCTTTCAAATCACCATGCTCTCTTGCTGTATCTATCTCTTGAACAGTTTGTGGTCTTTGAACCATCTTTAAATCATGGAGTTCTTGTCCAAGTTTTTGTCGTCCATAAATAGTTATAGGTTGTTTATCCATGAAATTTTCCTTTATGAGTAATATTAATTAATGTTCGTAATTTCTGTTACAGTTTTTTTGCAATTGCTACTTTGTATACCGTTAAATACTGTAGTTTCACAATCTTCTTGTATTGCACTAATTTCACCTATTTCTTTTGCTAGATTATAAGTTCTTGTACCGTCTCTAGTTACTGAAGAATCTATACCATTAGTTTTCCCTGTACTATTAAATTTTGTTACACAGGTAATCTCTACAATATCAGTGTATATGTTATCGTTGATTTCTTTTGACTCAATATATTTGTTAAGTTTACAAAGTGAACTCATATTTAAATTATTACCGTTAGTATCTGTTTTTATAAGAATTTTAGAAGTATAATCGCCTATATTTGCATATCTAATTGTATCATTTTTGTTAAGTAATTTTATTCTATCATCTAATATAGTGTATGTAGTATTTGTATCATCGCTGTCATATTGTTTTATTGTAGTTTCATTAATGTCAAATCTAGTTGTTGGAAATGTTGAATCTGGGTCACCATAGTTTTTTCCACCTTGATTATCTTTATAAGTTTTCTCTATATAGATATTCGTCTTATTTTCTGTGGGAGCGATATATTGACTTAAATCATAATCTCCAGATGTTTTAAATTCTAAAGTAACTTCTTCTGCTGTTGGCTCTTTTTTATCATCCCCTCCACCACATCCTGTAGTAACTATTATGAGTGATCCTGCTAGACCTAATGTTAAAATTGATTTTTTCATCTGTTTTTCCTTTGAAAATTATTTAAGATACATTTTATCTCATAAAAATTAAATTAACTTTATAATATTTTTAACACTTCCATTTTTTAGAATATTTCTAAGCTCTTTTGCATTTTGATAAAACTTTTTCTTATTAAAACTTTCATAAGCACTTAATAAATTTTCAACCGTAACTTCATCTTGCAGAAACTCTTGATGTACTTCATCTTTTCCTTCAAAGTCCATTATGATATTTGCTAATCCAACATGGGAGAGTTTCACAAATCTTCTTCCGATAAAATAGTCAAGTTTTTTAGCTTTAAAAGCTAGTACAAATGGTGTTCCTATGAGTGCGGCTTCAAGAGTTGCTGTGCCTGAGCATACAAAAGCAAAGTCACTTTGGCTTAGAGAGTTTTGCATTTCATACGATATGTCAAAACCGTTTAAATCTCCGTAGATATTTTCTATATCTTCTTCTTGAAAAAACTTAGGTATGATGATACTCTTTTTTGCGTCTATACTCAAAGAGAGTTCTCTAAAAACAGGCATCAGTTTTTTTATCTCACTTTTTCGACTTCCAGGTAAAAATGAGACTCTATTAAAATGTTTTGTTGGGTCTTTAAACTCACTTATCTCATCTAAGAGAGGATTTCCAACATAGGTGCTTTTGTTATAAAACTTATCTTCAAAAGGAAATATTGAAGCAAGAACATCACAATAAGCTTCAACTTTTTTAACTCGTCCTTTTTTCCATGCCCACACTTTTGGGAGGATATAGTAGAGTATCTTTTTTTTTGGATATCTCTTCTTTATCGCTTTTGCCAAAGGGAGATTAAAAGCTGGAGAATCGATAAGAAGTACAGTATCTACACTTTCACTCAAAAAGACCATCTCTTTTATCGCCTCTTTTGCTTTAAAAATTTTTGGCAAAACATCAAGAATACCCATGACTGAGAATTCACTAGATTTATATAAAGGCGTACCAAACTTTTCATCATAGATACCGCTAAGATTGCAGTTTTTTAGCTCTTTTAATATCGGCTCAAGATGCAAGTTTGCTGATGGTTCTAAAGATGAAACAAGTAGGTTCATTTATCCTCTTTTTTAAAAAAGAGGATAACTAAAAAATGTTTACGGTTTATTTAGTTTTTAGTATTGTTATTCCCTCTTTTCCATTTGCTACAAATATATAACTATCTTTTACAGCAATTGCATATGGTTCATATAGGGTAAAACTTGCTTGATTATCTTCATCTGTTTTACTCTTGATATGGAGTTCATTCGCTATTAGATAGTAGAGTCTATCATCTGTTTCAATTGTTGTATTATTGTTATTTATAAAGCCCTCTTTGTAGCCTAGATACTCTGTGTTATAAGGATTTGAGATATTATATGCATTTATCTGTTCATAACTTTCCCAAGATTGTGCGAGGTATGAAACATAGGCGGTATCTCCAACTACTTCAACATGGTTTACATATCCATAAGAGTCATAAGTACCTATCAATTTTGCTTTTGAAGGGTCTGAGATATCTAAAACCTCTAAGCCTCTATCTCCACTTGCAATATATGCAAACTCTCCATCGTCTGATAGTGCGATATCTAGTGCATATCCGTGTAAACCTACGGTGTTTACATACTCGATATCTATGTTCGTATCTGTGCTTGTCATGGTTACTATATCATTTTTTGTAGCAGAAATTTTTGTTGAATCTACATTACTATCTCCACCACATCCCCAAAAGAGTATAGTTGATATAAAAATTATAAGTATATTTTTCATAAATAGTTGCCTTTTAAATCAAGTTCTGTTCCAACTATACTATTTTTCTTGTCTTTTGTCTATATCTTTTACCTTTTTATATATAAAAATTTCAAATCGTTACAAATTTGCTATAATCTTTCATAAATTTTTTTGAGGTTTAAGTATGGCAAATATTTTAATAATTGGAGCAGGTGGAGTTGGTCGGGTTGTAGTTCATAAATGTGTGCAAAATAGAGATTTTTTTAAAAAAATAACTTTAGCAAGTAGAACGCTTTCAAGATGCAAAGAGCTACAAGATGAGGTAGGAGAGGAAAATATAGATATAGCAGAGGTAGATGCAGATAGTGTGGAAGAGCTAGTAACTTTAATTCAAAAAGTAAAGCCTGATATGGTTTTAAACATCGCTCTTCCTTTTCAAGACCTTACTATTATGGAGGCATGTTTAAAAACAAAAATCCACTATCTTGATACTGCAAATTATGAGCATCCAGATGAGGCAAAGTTTGAGTATAAGGAGCAGTGGGCATATGATGATAGATTTAAAAAAACGGATATAATGGCACTTCTTGGGAGTGGTTTTGACCCTGGTGTTACAAATGTTTTTTGTGCATATGCTCAAAAGCACTATTTTGATGAGATAGAGATGATAGATATACTTGATTGTAACGATGGTGACCACGGTTATGCATTTGCTACAAATTTTAATCCGGAAGTAAATCTAAGAGAGGTTAGCTCAAAAGGAAAATATTGGGAAAATGGGAAGTGGATAGAGACAGAGCCTATGGAAATCAAGATGATTTGGGACTATCCTCAAATTGGTAAAAGAGATAGTTATCTTCTTTACCACGAAGAGATGGAGTCTTTGGTAAAACATATAAAAGGGCTTAAGAGAATTCGCTTTTTTATGACATTTTCAAAAGAGTATCTTTCTCACTTAAAGTGCCTTGAAAATGTTGGGATGCTGGGAATTGAAGAAGTAGAACACAATGGAGAGAAAATTATACCTTTGCAATTTTTAAAAACTTTACTTCCAGACCCTTCTACTTTAGGAGAGAGAACCAACGGAAAGACAAATATTGGAGTTGTAGTAACAGGCACAAAAGATGGCATTAAAAAATCTATCTATATTTACAATATTTGTGATCATCAAAAGTGCTTTAAAGAGACAAAAGCACAAGCTGTAAGTTATACAACTGGCGTTCCTGCTATGATTGGTGCGAAGCTAATACTTGAAGGTAAATGGATGAAAAAAGGTATTTATAATATGGAACAATTTGATCCAGATCCATTTATGCGAGAGCTTGAAATGCAAGGTTTACCTTGGCATATAGAAGAATTATGATAGAATTTTAAGAAGTTTAAATATGTTAGGAGATAAAACCATGAAAAAAATAGATATGAATTCTGAGGAATTTTTAACAGAATTAGAAAAAACAAAAAAATTTACTGATAAGGTAAATAAACAATTTGGCTGGGTTTATAATCCAAATGAAGATGTAAACGAGGGTGTGACAATGGGATTGGCTCGCCATAAACTTCTTTATGGAAAGAGATTTTGTCCATGTTTTATGGTTATAGAAGATCCTGAAACTGGTAAACATAAAAGTGCGGATGATAGAACTTGCCCTTGTAAACCTGCTATTGAAGAGGAACTACCTGAGAAAGGTGTTTGTCATTGTGGAATTTTTTGTACTCCTGAGTATGTGGCAGAGCAAAAAGCATAGAGTATAAACTCTCTGCTTTTATTGTTTTAATCTAATTTCTGTTTCAAAATTATCTGAATAAAATATTATCTCATCTTTTTGTATCTTAGATGCTTCAAAAGTATTACTTAAAAATTGGTTAACTGCTTGGTCTGCGTCTTTAGACTCTTGGCAAGATGCAAGCTCTATAGCTGGAGTGTAACTGATTCTGGAAAATGAGATTTCTTTTTTATCTATTTTATATTTTGCGGTTAGTTTTTGACAATCTGCATATGCTGTGAGTTTTCCATTTTCAAAAGACATATCGATAAGATAGCTTTTCTCTAGAGTGCTTATAACAGTTGGATAAAACTTATCTAAGTCTATAATAATCTCTTTCCATTTTGTAGCTTCAAGTACCTCTTTTAAATCTAAATTATTTTCATTTAGTGTATCTATTTTATCACTACCACCTAAAGTTATAACTTCTTCAGTCGGGTTAGAGGGTGCATTGCATCCTGTGTAAAATAGTATAGAGATAAAAGAGGTTATATAGATAATTTTTTTCATGTTTTAAACCTTTTATTTTTATATCGGCAAAATTGTAAATTATTTAAGTTGTTAAAAGTATGGTAAAATATGGAAAATAAGTAAGGAGTCGAAGATGCAGTATATCTTAATTATATTTTGTTCGCTGTTTTTTTTAGGGTGCTCTCCTAAATATAAGAGTATAAATGAACATGTATTACCCTCATCAACCCAAGGAAAAGAGTGTATCTCAAAGTGTCAAAAGCAGTATGGCAGTTGTAAAGAGATTTGTGAAGCAAACTTAGAAATTTGTAAAACCAAAGCTATCAAAGTTGCAAAAAAGAGGTATGATGAGAAAAAGAGAGAGTATGTTGCTCGTTTAGAACGATATGTTGATGAGATGAGAATGTATGATTTTAATATGAATTTATACTATTTTGATGGATTTTTTGGATATGGATATCGATGGTCTTACTACCCTCGTAGTTTCCTTTGGTATGATTCATATCCTGTTATAAGACCTTATCGTCCTATTAAACCGAGTCTAAGTTTGGAGGTAGAGAAAGCTACAAAAGAGATTTGTGATGCTAATTGTGGTTGTAGTCAAACTTATGATAAATGTTTTGTTGGATGCGGTGGGATAATCAGTACAAAAGAGGTTTGCGTGGAGAATTGTCCTTAAGATGCAAAATAGGTCAATTCTCATAACTGGTTGCTCTAGTGGAATAGGTTATTATTGTGCAAAAGAGCTTCAAAAAAATGGTTATAGAGTTTTTGCGACCGCAAGGAAGCTTGAAGATGTTAAAAAACTCCAAAGTGAGGGGTTAGAAGCATTAAAATTAGATTTGAATGATAGTCAAAGTATAAAAGAAGCAGTCAAAGAAGTAATTAAAAGATGTGATGGAAAACTTTATGCTCTTTTTAACAATGGTGCTTATGGACAACCAGGAGCCGTTGAAGATTTGAGTCGTAAAGTTTTAACAGAGCAATTTGAGAGTAATGTTTTTGGTACACAAGAGCTTACTAATCTTGTCATCCCTTTTATGCGAAAAAACACAGAGGGTAGAATCATACAAAATAGTTCAGTTTTGGGATTTGTCTCTATGCGGTATCGTGGAGCCTACAATGCTAGTAAATATGCACTTGAAGGTCTAAGTGATACGATGAGGTTAGAGTTGATGGATGAAAATATATTTGTTTCTTTGATAGAGCCAGGACCCATAAGAAGTGATTTTAGAAAAAATGCTTTAGCAATGTTTATAAAAAATATAGATAGAGCGAATAGTACTTTTTCAAAAGAGTATGAAAAGAAGTTAAAATCTTTGGAGAGTAAAGCTGATGTTCCATTTACTTTAGGAGAAGATGCAGTTTTTAAAGTTTTACTTCACGCACTAGAGTCTAAAAAGCCAAAAGCTAGGTATAGAGTTACTTTCCCTACTAAGCTTTTTACTTTTTTAAAAAGAGTACTTAGCACAAGTATTCTTGATACAATTTTACGCAAAGTAGATTAAGCAATCTTTTATAAAAGTTTTTAATAAGTTAAAACTTAAGTAACTTTAGGAAAAATATTGTAAAATCTTTTTTTAGAAGGAGAAGTTATGGATATAACAGATGAAGAGATGGCTAAAGCACTTAAAAAAACTTTATCCCAAATAGAGAGTTTAAAACAGATAAATGAGAAAGAGTATAAGGTTTTAAAAACAGGAGTTCTTTGTAAAAAATTAAATCTTGATGAAAATGATTTAGAAAGAATACACAATATAAGAGCGGTTGGCAACAAAGCGTATTGTTAAATACCCTTTGAGTTGTTTGCCACCCTATCTAATCGTTACAATCTGAGAGAGAGTTAATCCAATCACTCAGCAGTTGTACCCCAGTTTCGTCTACTACATGTGTACCTAGTGGAGGCATTCTGCCTTCTCCTAATGTATTCATCCTATATGGGAGTATTGAATTTTCAGCATCACCTGGTGTGATGAGGTTTGCTCCTTCTATCCCAAAGTTTCCAGATAATGGTTCTTGATTACAAGTCATAGTTTGCGATAGTGGTTTGAAATACCTAAAATCCATAGATGATGGTGTTCCCCCGTTTGGCATATGACAATAAGAACAATTACTATGCAAGTATGCTCTAGCTCTACTTTGAAGTGAGGCATTTGTATCATCTTTTGATGGTAGAGTATCTAAATCTTTAGCCTCTGTTTCTAGAGTGGGACTAAAAATACCTATATGATTAAATGTATCTATTTGATTTGCAAAAATTCCTGTACTCTCATAAGTTCTACTTAAATTCATTTGTGCAGTCTCTGGTCCTAAAACAATATTTGCACTTACTGTATGACAAGCAAAACATTGAGCTTCACTAGGATATGTCCAGATTTGACCACCTATATCTTCATTTATACTAGATGCTACATCAACAAGATCTGCATCAGTATTTGCGTCATTCCATTTATATGTAAAAGCACCCCAATTTCCATCGTTATGACGAGCTAAAAATCTTGTCTCAATCATCTTCCCATCTTTGGAAAAATCCTTCATTATTACAGTACCTATTGGAAAAATCCATTGCCCTGTTTCATTATCAACAGTTATAGTTGTACCATCTTGCAACGCTAACCATCGTTGTTTATCTAGGTTATCAGTCCATAAAAGTGTATTTACATCAAAAGGGATAAGTGCATTTGATGGCTCTAAGTTTTGATAACATCCAGTTTGTGAAAGTTTTTCTGGAAAAGAGACCCCACTATTTGCCCCTGCAGTTGCTATAATCTTTTTGATAGTTCCTGCCCATACATCGAGAATATAAAGATCTCCATTATTACCCTCAGCAAAAGAGGCAATATAAGGACCATTATTTATGAGTGTTTTACTTGTATTATTTGGTAAATATCCTTTGATTGAGCCTGTAACATAATCGCTATAAAGATAAACACCTTTTAGTGCAGGAATTGTATTGCCTCTATATACATAACCGCCGGTTACTGCATTATATCCTGTGTTTGGATACTCAATGATTGGATCAGTAAAGCCACTTGTTGTACAACCATTAGCTGTAAAATGTGAACCTTCTTTGCATCTCCATCCATAATTTTTACCCTTTTCTATGATATTTATCTCTTCCCAAGCTTTTTGACCAACATCTCCAGCCCATAATAAACCTGTTGCTTTATCAAAGCTCCATCTCCAAGGATTACGAATTCCCCAAGCAAAGATTTCAGGACACTCTCCACTACAAGTGCCATCTACTGCTTTAGAGTTTGTTGCAAATGGATTATCTACTGGAATTGCATATGGATCTCCATTGTCTACATCAATACGAAGCATTGAGCCTAAGAGTTTAGAGAGATTTTGAGCATTATCATGTGGATCATTTCCACTTCCGCCATCACCCAGACCTATGTATAGGTAGCCATCATGTCCAAAAGCGATGTTACCACCATTGTGGTTGCTATATGGCTGTTCTACTTGTAGTATGATTTTTTCACTACTTTTACTAAATGCAAGACCATTATTTTCTACAGTAAACCTTGATATAACTGTGTCACCATCTAAATCAGTATAAGAGAGAAAAACATAAGGTGATGTAGGGTAGTTAGGATGAAATGCCATACCCAAAAGACCTTGTTCATTTTGCATAATTGTTTTATCTGTTATATCTAGTGCAGTTGAACCACCACCACTTTGTAAAAATGTTTTAACTTTTCCACTTAACTCTATAGCATACCATCTATCATTGTTCCCTGGAGCCTGGTAAAGACCTACAGGATTTGAGATGCTCACATTTGGAAATGCTGTTACAGTACTAAGAACTAAATCATCAATATTTCCACTATTGTCACCCGGTCTTGTTGGAAAGATGCAGTTACCATTGTTTGTAGGTCTAGTTTCTAGTCCATAAATTGATGGAACAGGAGGAGGAGTTTCTCCCCCAGAATCAGAGACAAATTCAATACCCAAAGTATAATCATAACCACCACCAGTAGTCCAATCAAATATAGAGATATCAACAACATCAGATGCAGATACTCTAAACTCTTGTGAATGAGAGATACTATCACTAGATCTAAAATATGTTTCACTGTTACACTCATTACCAGCTTTGATAGTTAGTGCATCAGGAGATGAGAGAGTAATTTTTATAAGACCAGCATCCCCAACAGTAAAATGTAAACGATCAACATCCCAACCAACATTCATAGAACCTGTAGCACTTTCATTAAAAGAGGTTGATAAATTATCTATCTGTGTGATTGTCTCCCCTGGGCAATTTCCATTGGATGCATCGCTAGTGTCGATGACCATTGCATTGGTAGTTGAAAATAAAAGAAGTAAAAAAATGAAGCTTTTGAAGAGTAGTGACATGGGCAATCCTTTGACTGTAAAATATAGATTAGAATAATAGCATTTTTGATAATTTTAAGTAAAGTAATAATTTTATACAAAGATAAGTTTTTGTCACTGGAGAAATTAGAGAAATTAAAATAATTAAATTTATTAGTTATAAAAGTAATAAAAAAATTGATTTATCGCTCACTCCACGACACTCTAAGGATAAAAATAGTTTAATAGCCTAAAAAGGTTATAAATATGTTGGAACACTTAGCAAAAATGAGAGAAGTATTTTCAAACTACTACAAATGGAATCACCAAAGGATA